>ULOH01034111.1_pt1 | contig 12516 bp, 15 predicted proteins | sample 1952421 | NCBI WGS metagenome assembly ULOH01 (sample SAMEA4835599, study PRJEB28245) | human gut metagenome | biome: gut microbiome; material: fecal sample | place: Denmark | collected 2008
CTTTAATATAAAAAGGAAATGTTATTCCATTTACAAGGACAGATCCGTTTGCTCCATTTGCTGAAATGTCTATTTCATAATCAGCTCCAACAGTCGCATCCCAAGACCAGACACTATGAGAGTTTGCTACAAATAATTCGCTTTGATAAATATTTATGCTATATAACGTAGAGTCAGAATATTGAGAATCTTGTGTGCCAATTAATGTTTTACTAGAATACTTGTCAAGAAATCTAAATTTCATATTTAGTTCTTCATAGTTACTCGTCATTTTATAACCAGTATTAATATACTAAGTTCCGCTACTTTCAATATATTCTAAAAGTATATATCCAATAGGTAATCCCATCAATCATCCCTCATTCACTATATTGAATCCAAATATCTCCAGTTTTACCGTCAGCGGCTGTTGGAGCAGAAGTGGACATTATAATATTGCGGACTTGAGGTGTGGTATAATTTGTATTAGATTGAGCAATAAGAGGACCTGTCATAGTTATTCCAGATTTTGGCACATAATTATTAAAATTTCCAGTAGACCAAGTATTGGATGAATCAATTGAAGGGGAATCTATTGCACCAAAAGACTTAAAATAAAAAGTATAATTACTATGGTCTTTAAACACTTCATTTAACTAATAAGTTATTACAGTTTCAGCGCCTCCAGCATCATCATCAGCGATATTTCTTTTTATACAAATTATATCTCCTTTAGTAAAATGCTCTACAATTTCAGAATAAGATGTACTTCCATAAGTTCCAACAAATATTCCTCCGTTTTCAGCCATTTGTAAAAAAATTCTAGGTTTAGACATATTATCCCTCCTTATTAAGTCCAAGCAACAGGAACGGCGGTCCAGGCACTGGTATTAGAGCTTCTATATTTAAGAAATCCAGTAGAAGAAGTAGTATCAATCCAAAGGAGTGGCGTTGTACCTGAAGCAGGAGCTGTTGTTCCAATATAAATAGCATATGAAGTAGATGTTCCTATCACAGGAGTTGTTGGGACAACATTCCAAGTACCATCTGCTCGTAGATATTTCGTAGTTCCGCCTCCTGAAGCAGGGACTGTACCGGCTTTAGAAGCGGTAAATGTTGCTGGTGTTGCATTATCTACATATTTCTTTGTTGCTATATCTCCATTCGCACTTGGTGTATATGAATTATCCATAGTAATTTTACCATTTGCGGTCATTATATTAGATTTATTTTTATAAACAGCTTGAGTTACATCATCAGGAATAGTAGCAAGTTTATCATCAATAGTAGATAAAGCTTTATTAACTTTTGTATTAATAGTAGTTTCTGCATCTGAAACCGCTTTTTGAATTATTGCGACTTTTTCATCAACATTAATAGAAGCTACTCCTTCGATGCCCATAACGGTGATATAATCATCTTTTTCAGCATTAAAGCCTACTAAAGAAATTGTTTTACCAGAAATTGTATAGTTCTCGGTTTCTTTCATCATAATACCATTGTAGAATACTGTTAAAGCACCGCTATCTTCAAAATCAAATGGAATAGTAAAAACTGATTGCGTTGCACTGGTTACTGTAAAAGTGTATTTATTTGGCGCAACTGCGTAATCAGTGCCGGCGACTGCCTTACTAATAGTAGTACCATCACTCTTTAAAATACCGGTTGGAAGAGAAACAAGAGTAGCTTCAACCGGAGTTTCCCATTTTCCGCCGTCAGTGTCTTTTACTAAAGTATCACCCGCGGTTCCACCTTCAGGAAGTCCATTACTTGAACTAAAATCTAAATCATTAACTTTAGTTGTTCCATCACCGATTTTGATTTTATTTAAATCATCATAGATGATAATTTCGCCTTTTAAAGGAATAAAATTAGTCGCTTTTGCCCAATTCGTGGAACTATCGTGCTTTTGGACTATACGACCTTGATATGTTTTATTAGCCATATTATTTTCCTTTCTTTAAAAATTTTTTATTGTTTAACTGCATTTGCTTGAAGCCAGGTTAGAAGGGTCCCTGTAGCAGGCTCATCAAGAGCAATAGTGCGATAAGCATTATTAGTCCAAACATAGGCATCATCAGTACCTTGTTTAAAACTTGCCACTTGACCAATACCTCCATAAGTTATAGTAGAGGTTGAGTTACTATATACAATACCAAATGAAGTCGCTTTAAGATTATTTGTTGTAAAAGAAATATTAATTGTTGGTAATGCAACTGACCTATGAGTAGTAGGAGCATAATCTTTAATAACCCATGTTTCAGCAGTATTAATAGGCTCGGAAGCAATCTTAGCTCGTACAAGAGAATTATTTATTTTTAATAAATTACCCATATTTATTTACCTCATTCAAAAATTGTTGGTTCACTGACTTCAGTAGTTAGCGCGGTTAAACATTTTTGAAGTATTCCTTCCCTTATTGTTAATTCTTCATTGGCAGAAAGCGCAGAATTACCAAGAGGACAAGGAATAGACTATCCTACAACAATTCTATTTGCTCCGACTGTCTTTGCTACTGGACTAAGAACTGTAACAATTACCGCGGGTTTTAATAATACTTCTTCAATTTTTTTACACATCGTCGCGCCTGCGCGAATGGCAGTTCCATCACCACAAGTAAGAATAACGCCATTTACATTAGCACTTTTTAATTCTGTGGCAATACCTGCTCCTAATGTATTAGCAGTAGCTACTGTCATATCCGTTCCGGAAGAAGTATAGAAATAATCATATAAAGCATATATTTCTCCCTTTTTTTCTAAGTCGCGCATTGCGTCAATTGGAAGCATGCGGTCAGGGTCTGCGTTTACATCTGCGGGGTCAAAACCGCCATCAATAGTTTCATAATTATCAGAAGTTAAATCTTCTATTCCATTGATAGAATATTTTTTATATATCGTAGATGCGGAAACTGGTATATTGTCAGGATTACCTTTAGGAACTACTCCACCAAGTGTTATTAAAGCAATAGTTGCTCTAGTAATATCTTTTATAATTGTTAGCTTTGGTTGCGTGATTCTTACTAAATTACCATTTTCCGCGATATTATCACTATTAATAGAAATTAAACTATTATTAGCAAGAACAATATTTTTATTTTGTAATAATATTTTCATTAATTGTCTCCTTTCTTTAAAGAAATAAAAAAAATGGTGTTACCTCTTTTGTATAATTAGAAGTAACACCATTTAAAAAATAGTTTTCTCAATAATCATTTCCAAAAGAGTAAAACCAAAATATATATTTATAAATTTTTTAAGTTATCAATTTCAAACTTAAATTTCTATCTACATTATATATTAATTTTTGGAAATAATAATATATTGAATTCGACCAAAAAGAAAAAGGCTCTCAATTAAGAGAGCCTTTAATTAAATATTTATCGTAGAAGTTCCGCAATCAAAGATAACATAATTAGCATTGGTATTAATACCAATTTCATCTAAAGTAGGCATCTTATGAACGTGGTCTTCACGAGCATACTTAGCAGAAGTACCAACTGTAGCTGTTCCAAGATTTTTAGGAGCAACGCTTCCAGCAACAGGAAGAGTTTGTTGATTTGGCATTGTAATAGTTAACGTTTGTTCGGTTAAGCCAGTAGTATGACCATATTCATCAACTATAACTTTTGGAACTTTGATAGAACCAGAAGCACCATAACCAGAAACACTTACGTTCGCGGTTGCGCCCTTAGTTGCGCCACCAGTCGGACCTTTTTTAGCGTGCTTAGCATCAAAAGTAACCCCATTAGAACCAGAAGTACCAGTTAAAACTACTACATCATCATCAGTAGCAGTAGCAGTAATAGTCTTTAAAGCGTAAGAGCTATCATCGCCAAGCTTTTCCCACTTAGTGCCATCCCATACAAATTCTAAATGGTTATAAAGAACTACATCGCCTTTTTGAGCATTAGCAAAAGTATAACCAGTGATTTTTGGATCAACTTTAGAATCTTCGGTAATAGCAACAGTAGCAGCACCAATAAAATGCATTGCAGAACTAAGACCAAGGTCTCCTGCGGTAATATTAAAGGTTTTTGCAGAAGAACCATCAAATGTAGCTTTAGTAGTACCACCAACTTGAAGAGTTAAAGCATTAGCCACTTTACCAGCACTTGTAGCATTAGTTGCAGTATCGGCATGAGTTGCATTAGCAACTTTACCAGCGGTAATTGTGATTGTCTTCCCAGTTGAATCAGGAGTAATAGTAATTCCATCACCAGCGACTAACTTTACAGCATCATTTGCTCCAAAAGAAGTAGATCCAACGGTAATAGTTTGGTTATTGTTATTATCTGGAATAGTAATAGTAGATACTGAAACCCAATTTTCACTATTCTTTTCTTTACTTTGTAAAGTAAATTTATGTTTATCAGTACCATCTTGGACTAATTTATAAGTAGTATTAGTATCCACAGTCATAGTGGGAGTATTTCTAATCTCACTATAATCATAAGATGGTTTTGTGGCAGTTTTAGCCCAATCATAAACGTCCGCGGCAAGACCGGAACCCCAAGGTAATTTTCCCCAAGCTGTTTTACCATCACCGACTTTAAATAAGACAGTAGGAGCAGTTGTAGTAGTTCCAGAAGTCACAGAAGGCACATAACAAAGACCAACTTCACCAGCTAATAAAACTTTTGCTTCATTAGTAGTCCAATTGGCCAGAGTATCATACTTTAATTTAATACGAGTATTAAATGTTGTATTAGCCATTTTTAAGAACCTCCATATTTAAAAATATCTATATATAAAATAAAGAGGGGAAACAAATCCCCTCTTTATTTATCATTTATTTAATTAAGCCTTTCCACCGTTAAGGATAAGTTCATCACCAGCAGTTTGAACTAATTTATTAACATTTATATTATTAACAGTAGCTACACCAGTGTCAGAAACACTAATAGCATTTTCAGCATCAGAGCTGACAATTAAACCTGCGCGAGCTGCGGTAGCAAGAGGAATATTAACAGTCTTTTCGCTAATTGCGATTTCAGTACCATTAACTTGAATCTTTTCAATTACATTAGGCTGTGCAGCATCCCACTGGGTGATTTTCTCAGAAGTAATTCCTGCATAATCAGCTTTCTTTAATTCAGCGATTGCATCAGCATTAGCTTTTTCAGCAGTTTCAGCGCGAGTGGTCTCAGCAGCGATTGCATCAGCATTAGCTTTTTCAGCTGCTTTAGCACGAGTAGCTTCATCACTAATAGCAGTGGCATTGGTACCTTCAGCAGTTTTAGCACGAGTAGCTTCATCTTCGACTGCTTTCTTATTAGCCGCGATATCTTTAACCATTTGGTCTGCAGCAGAACCATGTGTGGTGATATAAGTTTGAATTTCCTTTAAAGTATCAACTGCGGCGTCGCCGACTTCTGCGGCTGCAAGGAAGGCATCAACACGAGATTTAACACCAGCAATAGCAGTAGCATTTGCTTGTTCTTTACCTTCTGCACGTGTTTGTTCAGCAGCAACGGCATCTTTAACAGTCTTAGCTACAGAGCCTTCAACAGTATCAATACCATTTAATTTAGCAATAGCATCTGTATTGGTCTTAATACTTGCTTTAACAACACTATCATCATAAGTAGCAGCCTTTTGAGCATCAGCAATCATCTGAACGATTGTTTTATCTGCTGGGATGGTGCCAACCTTATCACTTAATGTATTAACAGCAGTCTGAGCATCAGTGCCAGCCTTCTTTGCATCAGCAACAGCAGTGTCGACTTCAGCTTTAACAGCATAGCCCTTAGCTTCGACTTGAGCCATAGTAGCCTTGGAAGCAGCAAGCTCATAAGCTTCTTTTACAGTACCAGTATGTCCTTCACCAAGAATAGCGATCTTAGCAGTAGCAACTTTAGTATCAGCATTAATGCCAGCGGTCGCAATAGCTTCAGACTTAGCTGTAGCAATTGCGTCACTTACGCTATTAACATCAACTTTATTTTCAAGAGCAGCAACTTTCTTACTAATAGCAGAAGTATCACCAACTAAGCTGTCAGCATAAGCTTTAGCTGCCTTACCAACTTCATCCGCATAAATCTTTGCCCCATGGATAGTTTCACTATCTTTAGTGTCAACATCAGTCTGGCCATCTTCGCCACCAAGAGTATGACGTAAATTATCAACAGCAGTGTTAACTGTGCTTACTGTAGCAGCTTTATTAGTACCAGCATTATATTCGCCATCAAAAGTTAAATTATTTTGTTTGCTATCAAGAGCATCCTGAAGACCATCAATTTTGGAAATACCAAGAGTAGGAATATCGGAAACAGCAAGATTTTCGCCTTTAGTTACAAGACCTTTGGCATCATAAGTAATCTTTGTGGCAGTACCAGCAGTAATATCTTTGTTAGCAACAACAGCAGCATTAGCCGTCTTTTTCACAGCAGCAATAGCAGTTGTATTATCACTATCAGCCTTTTCAAGGGCTTTCATCTTAGTATCGTAAGCAGATTGATCAACAAAATTACCAGCATCTTGCTTTGCGTTCCACTTTTCAATATCTTCAGCAGTAATACCAGCGGCAGGAAGTTTTTCAACTACACTAACACGTCCGGCAAGAGTAGTTAAATCAGCAGCCTTAGCATAATCCTCAATCTTAAGAGCCTTAATGGCGCCATCAATATAAGCCTTTACTTCAGGAGATTGACCTTCAGCAGTGCCAAATCCTTTAAGAATAGCTTTTAATTTATTAATATCACCAGTTAAACCATTAACAATATCGGGATGGCTCGCGACCCAATCAACTAATTCTTTAAAGGTGTCAATAGTACCATTTTCAGTAGCTTTGGTAGCAAAATCGTTAATAGCATCATTAACAGCTTTAGTAACTGAACCTTCACCCGTACCATTCAAAACATTAATAGCATTTTCATTAGTTTTAATACGTTTACGAAGACCAGCAGTGTCATCAGCACCGACAACAGCTTCAAGAGCATCTACATCAGTCTATGCCGCAACAGCTTTATCATCGGCAGTCTTAGCATCGGCGACACCTTTATCTGCTTGCTTCTGGGCAGCTTCAATTAGAGCATATAAACCAGTAGCAGCAGTTTCACCCTGAGTAGCAGAGCCAACTTTTTCAATAAGAGAAGCAACTTGGCCTTGAAGAGTAGAAACATCAGAAGCAAGATCGCCAGAAGCAGTGGTAGAAGCAAGTTTAACAAGAGTACCAGCTTCATTGCTAATCATATAAGCTTCGCATTTATTATCAGCAACTAAAGTTAAAATCTGACCAACATAAGCGGTAGCGCCAGATTTTGCATAAGTTTCGAGTTCTGCTTTATTATACCATACCGCGGTGGTATCAACAGGAGCAGGATTACCACGTTTAATAGAAAGTGGGAAACCCATATAAGCAGCATCATTCATAATAACAGCCATATTATATATTTACCTCCTTCAAATTAGCCGATGGTGACAGCATAAGTCTCGCCAGCATCAATAGAAGCAGGCTGATAAACATATACATCATATTTAGCCGCAGTATAACCATTAGCGCCTTCAACATCAACTTGAGTACCTTGTTTTACGAATAGAGCAGTAACATCAGCATTGAGTGCACTAGGCATAAGAACCTTAGTAATCTTGCGGCCAGCAGGAACGGCAACAACAACTTTCTTCGCACCAGCACCAGCACCGAATGTACCAAGAGTACCAGTGCCACTAGCCTGTTTATGCACAAGCGCGCGGATATTAGCAGAGTTCAGAGCCATATCAACACTGGACATAGGGCCCCAAAACATATAACGGACACCAGTTAGAGTTTTTGAATTTGCAGTAGCGCTACCAGCTTTAATCTTACCTTCAGGATAAGGATTACCAAGATTAGTTTTAGGAACCGCACCCTCATTATAAGTAGCCTTTGCAGTAATCTTCTTGGAAGTGGCCTCAGCAACAATATTCTCAAAAGAACCAGTTGCAGTAGACTTACTATCAGCAACACCAGTACAATTAACTTCCCAAGTCTGAGCAGTGATACCAGTAGCAGGACCATAGGTATAATTACCAGTAGAGAGAGCTGCTGTATAGGTCAAATTCTTCTTAGTGCCAATCTCAAAAGTACCAAAACCGCCTTCAGCTGTAAAGGATACAGCAGGATTAGACTTAGAAGGATTGACCTCCTGAGCCATTAAAGAAGAGAGTACCTATTCAACATTCTTACCCTTAGCAGCAAATTTAGCAGAGCCAGAGGGCTGAGCAAGTGTACCAAAACCAACTGTGTAAGTAATATCTTCATCAAAATATACATTATCAGCACGATAATTGCCATCAAAAGCGGCCCAATTAGCACCATCATAGAAATACGCAGTACGAGAAGTTTTACCCTCAACAAACGCATTCTCAATAACAGCCATATCTCCCTGAACAGGAGTGGCAATTGTTGCCAGCATATCGGCATCAGTCTTATCTTCAGTTAGAGTTAAGACAGAAACTTTATCACGATTGCTATTAATAATAGATTTAATAGCATTCTCATCGACACCGGAGTAATTAAGTTCATTCCAAGCTTTAGTACCATCACCAATCTTAATTTTACCAGTGTCAACTTCAATACCCATTTCACCTTTTAACAGCACAGGGTTTTTTTCAACCCAAGTGGCTGCTTCATCATTGCGGAGTTGAATACGGGTTTTTAAAGTATTTCCAGCCATATTAAAATTTCCTCCTTAATAAAAAAAAATTAAGCATTTCCGCCATCTATTAATGAATACTAAGAAGTTTTACCAATTTCAGTAATACTATTATCTTCATTAACCAAATAGGGAGTCCATTGTTTATTCTAAAAAATTGAAATTACTTCACCCTTATAATCATATTTTGCGATCCAAGTGCGAGCTTCAATTATAGAATCAAAAGAAGTCTTTTTGGTAATATATTTTAAATTACCTTCATCATCATAATAATAAGCCTCTGACTAATTTTCATCAGTTGTTAAAATTAGACTTTCTTTTGGAATAATACCTTGTTTGATGCTGGATTTAATTTTATTTTTATCTGCATAGACAACATTAAACGCCATATTATCCCTCCTTTATTATATTATAATAATTATTTACTAATTTTTGTTTATATCCAGAAGCAATAAATTCTTCGGGAAGAGGTTTATTAAATTTTCCACCTTTAATAATAATTTCGGCATTATTTATACTAGAAAGGATTTTATCGCAAGTAGTTTCAAAAATTCCTCCATTAATAGTTAAAATACCAGCATTAATATCATCATTATTCTTTTTACATTGAATAATTTCATAGCCATCATTAGTATAGAAATAACCATCATTTATAGTTAAACTTTTACCAACGTTATAAAGCATACCATAAAAATTACCACCATTAATTTCACAAATACCAGCATCATCATTTTTAACAGTAGTATAAGTATTAATAAAAGTGCCACCGTTAATAATTAATTTAGGATATTCCGCGGATTCACCTAAATGGTATTGAGAAAGATAATCATAATATCCGTTTTCAATCATACTAGATAATCCACCAGGAGAAGAGAATATTCCATCATAAATAGACATCTCACCATGATTTACTATTACATAATATCCATTACCTTTTTCATCAATAGAACGTTTATATTCACCATTTATAATAGTTGTATTTCCATTATTTTCAATAGATGCCTTACCGTGTTTATTACATTCAACGCATCCTTCTCCCGAAATAATTAGAGAAGCGTTATTATTAATTTTAACGGGATTGTCTTCATTATTTAAGATGTTAATATTATTTAAATCAATGTTAATATTTTTTCCTTCTGGAATATCAATATTTTTAACTGTTTTCTACAAAGTTATGGTATCATTATTAGAAGCATTTTGAATTGCTTCTTCAATAGTAGAATATTTTGTTCCATTAATTTCTACTTCATCAGCAGGTAGTCCTTGGTCTTCACCTTTAATTTTTATAACTTCAACAGTTCCTTGAGAAGATTTACCTTGTAATAATCTCCATTTTTCACCATCATAAATATAAAAATCTTCACTAACTAAGCACATTGTACCTTTTTTAGTATTTGGATCTTCAGGTAAAGATTCTTTCTATCCAATAAAATAAGCAACATCATTAAAATATTTATTTATTTCATTCTTTATCTCATTTTCTGCAAGATAAGGAAGATTATTCCATGTGCGAATACCATCGCCAACTTTTAATCTGCCAGTATCTATTTCAAAACCAGGTTCACCAGGTCCTAAGAGAATATTTTTCTCAGTCCAAGAAACTGACTTTCCACGTTTAAAATAGAATTTTGATTTCATATAAACATCAGCCAATTAAACGCACCTCCTTAATCAATACTACCGCCATCCCAAATGTATGTATTATCAGGATTAGAAGGTTCGGTACTTCCACCGCCACTGCTATTATTACTATTGGATTTCTATTCAACCCAAGTATTATTATCTTGATAAATATATAATTTTGATGATTTAGGAATAAAAGCAGTACTGCCAGGGAGCAACGAAATTGTTGGAATTTTTTCAATATCTTCAACAGAATCAACTATGAATTTTTTTAATCCATAATTAACTTTACCATTTTGATGTGTTAAAGTATACATCTTATTGCCTCCTCTTTTATTACATCATTCTAAATAATATAAAAAAATATTCTTTATGAATATAAAAAATTGGCCTACTGAAAATCTCAGTAGGCCAATTAATTTTAATAATTGTTGTATGCGGTTAATAAAGTATCTAACTATGTTTTAAAACTAGCATCACCTGATGCTACTTTAATATTATTTCCTAAAGCAGTTGTTATAGCGTTAAACCAAACTACTAAACGTAGGGGATTAGTATCATTTATAGTAGTAATTGAACTGTTTAAATAAGTATTTATATATCCTGCGAAAGTATTTGCTTCACTTCTGGAATAATCTTTCCAAGTAAACGCGGGCCACCAAACCGCGTAGTAAGTTATATTAGATGTACCAGTAGAAATTGAAGGTGTTGCTCCTTTTTTATAAGTTGCAGTTTTTGCCGAAGACGATGTAGACCATCCTTTAAAAATATAATTATTGCGAGTGGGATAATTAGATCCATTTATATTGAAAGAAGAATTGGTGTTAACCGTCTATGATCCTGGACCGCCAGAACCGCCATTTGCATTATAAGTTACAGTAATTGTATTTCTACGCCAAACGGCATAAAGAGTTTTATACACAGGACTTGTTGATGATACCTATAATTGCGTGCCAATATCAGCTGAAGAAGAACTAGTTCCCCAACCTAAGAAAGTATAATTTGCTTTTGTTGGAGTGTCTAAAGTAATAGTTCGATTAGAATTAACACTTAAATAGCTTACTTGCTATCCTTCACTATAACTACCAGATCCTCCGTTATAATGATAGGTTATATAAGTATAGTAATAAATACGCTACCACATAGCATATAATGTATAAGTTGAACCATTATATGCTTGCACAGGACTACTTACATAAGCTGATGAATTATCTGTTGTCCATCCTAAAAAATTATACCCAGAGAGTGAAGGTGTATCTAAATATATGTACCAAGGCTGAGTTGTGCTTGAAAAAGTATATTGCTATCCATTATTATAACTACCAGATCCTCCATTATAATAATATGTTATATAAGCATAGGATAAATTTTGTCTATAAAAGAATATAACATAACTACAATCTTCTACTATATAAGTGGAATCTTGACTCCATGGGGTACCATTACTAATATAATAATTTAAACATTCCTATTCTGAATTACCAGGACAATATCCTAAATAAGTATAACTACTACCATAAGAAGGAGCAGTCATACCAAAGCTACCTTGCATCCAACCATTTATATAACTTCCAGTTGTGACATCATAGCAAGCATACAATGGATCGATGGAGCCTGATCCCCCACCTCCTCCACCACCGCCACTTGATCCTGGGGTAGTAAGAGTGCCATCCCAAATTCCTCCTGTATTCCATTGGCCTCCAGTATAATAGTATAACCAAACAGTATAATCATAAGTAGTTCCCGGGCTCAGCCCAAGGACATGTACCCAAGGTATACCAGTAGTTGCATCACCCCATATAGTATTTCCATTTATAGTTACTGCCATTTGTCTTTGAACATTATCAGAACTAAGATCCGTTGCTTCAAAAATAGCCCCAGTTTCACTAAGACTGGATATGGTATAGCTAGCCATTTAATTTCCTCCTTTTATCTTAGAAATTTCTAAAACCATTTTTAAATGCGGTTTTCGGTCTTTGCGCTTGATGCCGGTCAGACCACATTAACCGTTCTTATTTAAGCAAACAAAAATGCTCTTAAATTTTGTCATCATGTTCTTTTACTCCGCAAACGCTAACCCGTAGGTTGCCTTATGCTTCCTTCCACCATCAAAGAACAATCAAACTCTATTTAAGAGCATTTCCTCGGTTTGTTTTCAGTATTCAATTTGGTTAGATTTAAATAGGAAATCTTACTTATTCCGCACCGATCAGCATTAAAATTAACAATAGTGCCAAATCACCTTTAATATAAATATTCCTTACCTATTCTTAATCACT
>ULOH01022523.1_pt1 | contig 12510 bp, 8 predicted proteins | sample 1952421 | NCBI WGS metagenome assembly ULOH01 (sample SAMEA4835599, study PRJEB28245) | human gut metagenome | biome: gut microbiome; material: fecal sample | place: Denmark | collected 2008
ACGATGGTTGTATAAGGCAAATCCTTGTAGGGTTTGAAGCGGTTACCATCCACGATAACTGCCTCCGGACGAACCTTGAGCTGGTCCAGGGCACGGTGCATAGCCAGAAAACTGGCGTTGAGGATATTGATTTTATCGATTTCTTCGGGAGTAACAATGCCCACAGCCCAAGCTACGGCATCACGCTCTATCTGCTCACGGAGCGCCTTGCGCTTCTTATCTGTGAGCTTCTTACTGTCGTTCAATTCGGCATTCTGATAACCGGGCGGAAGGATAACGGCTGCTGCATATACGCTGCCTGCCAGACATCCTCTGCCAGCCTCATCGCAGCCAGCCTCTACCATATCCTTATAATAATGACTTTCTAACATAATTATGATGAATTTTACGTTTATCTCTTCACTCTTCACCTCTATTTTGTAACCGCCTAATTATAGGGCAGTTACAAAGATAAGAGCATTTCAACTCTTCACCTACTCTTCACCCACTCTTCACCTACTCTTCACCCTCACAGCACCAGGCGGTGAAGAGAGGGTGAAGAGTCAGAGCGTCTCTTCAGCGCGTAAGTATCAGTATAACAATACGTTACGACAAAAGGGTGAAGAGTGAAGAGTATTTGGGCATTCCAACCTCAACTTTCTGATAACTGCCAAACGCAAACAGCCAACTGTCCGCAGTAGCGCCAGTTGGCTGTTCTTTGCTTGCCAGTAGGTTGTCTTTCGCTCGCCAGTTGGCTAAATAAGGCTTTTACGTGCGCTGTATGCAGCTAAAAAGTCTTTATCTTTAGAACATCATAGCCACGCGTTTTACGCCCGCTACAAGCGCATCTATTTCTTCCTTTGTATTATATAGGGCAAAGCTGGCACGAACGGTGCCGAGAATGCCGTAGCGGTCCATCAAAGGCTGAGCGCAATGATGACCGGTACGTACAGCGATGCCCAGACGGTCGAGCAAGGTGCCCATATCCATGTGATGAATATCACCAACCAAGAAGCTGACAACGGCATCTTTGCCCTCCTGCTCACCAAAAAGTCTGATTCCATCGACGGTTCGCATCTGCTCCATACAGTAGCGGGTGAGTTCCTGCTCGTGCTTGGCAATGTTATCCATGCCGAGCACAGAAACATAATCGATGGCTTTTGCCAGACCGTGGGTAGCTACATAATCAGGAGTACCAGCCTCGAACTTGAAAGGCAACTTCTCGAAAGTAGTCTTTTCGAAACTTACACTCTCAATCATTTCGCCACCGCCCTGATAAGGAGGCAACTTGTCGAGCCATTCTTCCTTGCCGTAAAGCACACCGATACCGGTAGGACCATAAATCTTATGTCCGCTGAAAGCGAAGAAATCGCAATCCATATCCTGTACATCCACTGCGAAGTGAGGAGTACTCTGAGCGCCATCCACCATGACAGGCACATCGTGCTCATGAGCAATCATTATCATCTCTTTTACCGGATTCACAGTACCGAGCACGTTGCTCACCTGGGCAATGCTCACGATTTTGGTGCGTTCAGTAAATAAATTGGCGAATTCATCGAGGTTAATCTCACCTTTATCGTTGATAGGGATTACTCGGATGGCGATTCCTTTCTTGGCAGCCTGCAACTGCCAAGGCACAATATTGGAGTGATGCTCCATGGTAGAGATAATCACCTCGTCGCCCTCGCTCATAAAGGCATCGCAGAACGATGAAACCACGAGATTCAGACTCTCTGTAGTACCACGGGTAAAGATGACTTCCTCAACCTTAGGCGCATTGATAAACTTGCGCACGGTTTCGCGGGCTGCCTCATGAAGGTCGGTAGCCTGCTGAGAGAGATAGTGAACGCCACGATGCACATTGGCATTTACATTGAGATACTCGTTGCGCATGGCATCGAGCACGCACAATGGCTTCTGCGTGGTTGCCGCATTATCCAGATACACCAATGGCTTATCATAGACCTTTCTCGATAAAATCGGGAAATCTGCTCTTACTTGATTGATATCATACATATTTTTAAGAACTTAACTCCTTTAAAAGGATATTATCTACTTGCAAAGCTTGCAGCCCTCACACTTATTGAGTTCACCACGGAACCGCTTCTCTACGAGATGATGTAGGCGATCGCGCAATGGCTCCAGCTCCATCTTGTCGATGACTTCGTTGATAAATGCAAACTGAAGGAGCAACTTAGCCTCCTCGCGGCTCACACCACGCTGCTGCATATAGAACAATGCGGCATCGTTGAGCTGACCTACAGTACTTCCGTGCGCACACTTCACATCATCGGCATAAATCTCCAGCATCGGCTGGGTGAACATACGGGCTGTCTTCGTTGCACAGAGGTTCTGGTTGGTTTCCTGAGAAATAGTCTTCTGGGCACCATGACGAACCAACACTCTACCGGCAAAAGCACCACGTGCCTCACCATCGAGTACATACTTATAAAGCTCGTTGCTGGTACAATGACCCACCTGATGATCGATAAGCGTATTGTTATCAACCACCTGGTTCTTGTCGGCAATCACACAACCATTGCAGAAACACTCAGCTCCCTCGCCCTTGAATATGAGGTCAAGACGGTTGCGGGTAATACCGTTATGAAGCGTGATGACGTTATGGTTCACGCGGCTGTTTGCCTGCTGCTCGATATAAACGTTGCTGACACGGCGGTTCTTGTAATGAGTCTCCTCCAGGCAATAGAGGTCGAGACTGGCATTCTCGCCAACATAAGCCTCGATTACCTGAGTAGCGAGGAAGTTCTTGTCATCGGCTGCATGGTCGCAGAAGAGGAACTTAGCCTCAGCACCCTGTTCCATGACGATGAGAACACGGCGGTTCACCATCAAATCTACATCCGAACGGAGAATATTGATGACCTGAATGGTTCGCTCTACCTTTACATTCTTTGGAACATAAATCAGCAAGCCATCCTGTGCCAGGAATGTATTCAATGCCGTGATGCCATCTTCGTCGGTTTTGGCAATCTTAGCGTAGTATCTCCCGATGAATTCAGGGTTTTCTGCAGCAATCTTGTTCAAAGAGTCCACGATAACACCCTCTGGCAACTCTACCTTTGGCAATGCCTTGCAATAGAAAGCATCGTTCACCACGAAGTAGAGCGAAGTGCTCAGGTTAGGCACATCGCAGCGGAAAGTCTGATATGGATCTACCGGAATTTCCAGACGGTTCAAGTTCAAGCCATAGTCTGGCTCGAAGATGGCGCTCATATCTGTGTACTTGTATCTTTCTACCTTTCGGGAAGGAAAGCCCAGGCGACGGAAGTCCTCAAACGCAGCATCGCGCACCGCATTGAGCACCTCAGCACTGTTCTTCTTGATTATTCTCGAAGAAGACTGATACAAGTCTAAATATTGTTTTTCTGAAAGCATAGCCATCCTCCTAATTATTTCTCATCTACTTCAGCCTTGATCCAGTCGTAGCCACGAGCCTCAATCTCCTTGGCAAGTTCAGGACCGGCAGTCTTCACGATTCTACCCTTATAGAGTACGTGAACCACACTTGGCTTAATCATATCGAGCAGACGCTCGTAGTGAGTGATGACGATGGCAGATGTCTTGTCGGTATGCATCTTGTTCACACCATCTGCTACAATACGCATCGCATCCACATCGAGACCAGAGTCGGTTTCATCGAGAATAGAAAGCTTTGGCTCCAGCATAGCCATCTGGAAAATCTCGTTGCGCTTCTTCTCACCACCCGAGAAACCTTCGTTTACAGAACGGCGAGCCAACTTACTGTCCAATTCCACCAACTCGCGCTTCTCACGCATCAGCTTCATGAATTCGCTTGTATTCAATGGTTCCAACCCCTGATACTCACGCTTGGCATTGATAGCCGCACGCATGAAGTTGGTCATGGATACGCCAGGAATCTCCACCGGATACTGGAAAGAGAGGAACAAGCCTTCACGGGCACGGTCCTCTGGCTTCATATCCAGGAGGTTCTTGCCGTTGAAGATAGCCTCACCCTCGGTTACGGTATAGAGAGGGTTACCCGTGAGCACAGCGCTCAAGGTTGACTTACCGGAACCGTTAGGTCCCATGATAGCATGTATCTCACCATCGTTGATAGTCAGGTTGATACCTTTCAATATTTCTTTGCCTGCAATAGTAGCATGCAGATTCTTTACCTCTAACATAATTTTAGTCAATTTTTATCGATTTCATCGAGAATTATGATAACTATCCTACGGTTCCTTCGAGTGAAACACTCAGGAGTTTCTGTGCCTCAACGGCAAACTCCATAGGCAACTTGTTGAGCACATCCTTGGCATAACCGTTTACGATCAAGCCGACAGCCTCCTCGGTAGGAATACCTCGCTGATTGCAATAGAAGAGCTGATCTTCTGAAATCTTCGAGGTAGTTGCCTCATGCTCGAACACGGCTGTGTCGTTATGGGCATCCATATATGGGAAGGTATGCGCTCCACAATCGCTGCCCAGCAACAAGGAGTCGCAGGAACTGTAGTTGCGCGCATTATCGGCATTGGATGTGGCACGAACCAGACCACGATAGGAGTTCTGGCTATGACCTGCCGAGATACCCTTCGAGATGATGGTACTCTTGGTGTTCTTACCCATGTGAATCATCTTGGTACCGGTATCAGCCTCCTGATAGTTGTTGGTAACAGCTACGCTGTAGAACTCAGCTACAGAGTTGTCGCCACGCAAGATACAGGAAGGATACTTCCAGGTAATCGCAGAACCCGTCTCTACCTGAGTCCAGCTCAACTTAGAGTTCACACCGCGCAAGTCGCCTCGCTTGGTTACCAGGTTCAGCACACCACCCTTACCATGCTCATCACCAGGATACCAGTTCTGAACGGTAGAGTATTTCACCTCAGCATTATCCTTGACGATAATCTCTACGATAGCCGCATGGAGCTGGTTCTCATCACGCATTGGCGCTGTACATCCCTCCAGGTAAGAAACGTAGGCACCATCATCGGCGATGATCAATGTACGCTCAAACTGACCGGTGTTACGGGCATTGATGCGGAAGTAACTGCTCAACTCCATCGGGCAGCGGACGCCCTTAGGAATATAAACGAATGAGCCATCACTGAATACGCAACTGTTCAAGGCTGCATAAAAGTTATCACGATAAGGAACCACGGTTCCCAGATACTCTCTTACCAGATCAGGATGCTCCTTCACAGCCTCACCAATACTGCAGAAGATGACGCCCTTCTCACGGAGTTTCTCCTTGAAGGTAGTCTTCACCGACACAGAGTCCATGATGGCATCTACAGCGGTACCGCTCAAAGCCAGACGCTCCTCCAGAGGAATACCGAGTTTGTCGAATGTTTTCTCCAACTCAGGATCAATCTCCTGGTTTTTTGGCTTCTTTGCCAAAGGGTCGGCATAGTATGAAATCTCCTGGTAGTCAATAGGTGGCACGTGAACGTGTCCCCACTTTGGCTCCTTGAGCGTCTTCCAGTAATTGTAGGCTTTCAGACGAAATTCGAGCATCCAGTCTGGCTCTCCCTTCTTCTGCGAGATCAGGCGCACAACATCCTCGTTGAGACCCTTTTCTATGATTTCAGTATGTACATCGGTGGTAAAACCATACTCGTATTTCTGGTCTATCACATCCTTGACAACCTGATTCTGTTCTTTCTCTATTTCTGCCATTGTTATTTAGAATAACCGTTCGTTATTTTAACCCTAAATAGGGATAAGCCGCTGAGGACTCATCCCTACCTTATTATATATATGATAGAGCGAAAAACAAATGAATTCTTCGCTTTTCGTTCTTCACTCTTCACTTTATTAAAGCTTCTGCTCTACCTCGATCTCAGTGAAGGTCTCGATAACGTCGCCCTCCTGGATATCGTTGTAGTTGACGAGGCTCAAACCGCATTCCATACCGGTAACCACCTCCTTAACATCGTCCTTGTAACGCTTCAAGGCATCGATTTCTGCAGTACGTATCACGATACCGTCACGTATGACGCGAGCCTTATCCTTAGCGTGTACCTTACCCTCGGTAACGAGACAACCGGCAATAGTACCCACCTTAGAAATCTTGAAGGTCTGCTTAACCTCAACCTGACCGGTAACGATTTCCTTCTTCACCTTGTCGAGCATACCAACCATCGCACTCTTGATATCATCGATAGCATCGTAGATGATAGAGTATGTGTTGATTTCAACACCCTCACGGTCGGCAGCCTTACGAGCATCGGCAGATGGACGAACCTGGAAACCAACGATGACTGCATCTGAAGCAGATGCCAGCATCACGTCGTTCTCTGAAATCTGACCCACAGCCTTGTTCACCACGTTCACCTGAACCTTCTCGGTAGAAAGCTTGATGAATGAGTCGCTCAAAGCCTCAACAGAACCATCGGTATCACCCTTCACGATGACGTTCAACTCATGGAACTCACCACGTGCGATACGGTGAGAGATATCACCCAGGGTCAAGCGCTTCTGAGTACGCAAGCCCTGCTCACGCTGCAACTGCTCACGCTTGTTGGCGATTTCGCGAGCCTCCTGCTCTGTCTCGATTACGTGGAACTGGTCACCTGCAGTAGGCGCACCATTCAAACCGAGGATGATAGCTGGCTCAGCAGGAGCTGCTGACTTGATGTTGGCATTACGCTCATTGAACATCGCCTTGACACGACCCCAAGAAGTACCGGCGAGTACGATGTCGCCTACCTTCAAGGTACCGTTGGCAACCAATACGGTAGAAACATATCCACGACCCTTGTCGAGAGAAGACTCAATGATGGTACCTGTTGCACGACGGTTAGGGTTAGCCTTCAAGTCGAGCATGTCAGCCTCGAGGAGCACCTTGTCGAGCAAATCGTGAACACCGATACCCTTCTTGGCACTGATTTCCTGGCACTGATACTTACCACCCCACTCCTCAACGAGCAGGTTCATATTAGCCAAGTCCTCACGGATACGGTCTGGGTTAGCACCTGGCTTATCAATCTTGTTGATTGCGAATACCATAGGCACACCGGCAGCCTGGGCATGAGCGATAGCCTCTTTGGTGGTAGGCATCACAGAGTCATCGGCTGCGATAATGATGATGGCGATATCGGTAGCCTGGGCACCACGGGCACGCATGGCGGTAAACGCCTCGTGACCTGGAGTATCCAGGAAGGTAACCTTGCGGCCACTGTTCAGCGTAACACTGTATGCACCGATATGCTGGGTAATACCACCTGCCTCACCGGCAATCACATTGGTATTGCGAATATAGTCGAGCAAAGAGGTCTTACCGTGGTCTACGTGACCCATGACGGTTACGATTGGAGCACGTGGAACCAAGTCGTTCTCATCATCCTCTTCCTCGCTCACGGCCTCCTGAACCTCGGCACTCACGTATTCGGTCTTGAAACCGAACTCCTCAGCTACCATGTTGATGGTCTCTGCATCCAGGCGCTGGTTGATAGAAACCATGATACCTACGCCCATCAGCGTAGAGATAACCTGAGTAACGCTGATATCCATCATCGTAGCCAACTCGCTAACGGTAACGAACTCAGTAAGTTTCAGAATCTTGCTTTCCTTCTGCTCCTGACGAGCCTGATCCTGCAACTTCTCCTGAACAGCCTCACGCTTCTCCTTACGGTACTTAGCACCCTTCTTGTTCTGACTCTTGCTGGTCAAACGTGCAAGAGTCTCCTTAACCTGGCGTGCTACAGCCTCGTCATCAACCTCGATCTGGCGCTGGTTGCTGCGGTTGTTGTTATTGCCGCGATTATTATTGTTATTATTTCTGTTGCGGTTTTTGTTCTTCTTGTTATTACCGCCGTTGTTGCCATTACCTCCGCCATTATTCTTAGCTTCGGCATTGATGTCAACACGTTCTTTGTTGATACGAACACGCTTTTTGCGCTCATTGTGCTGTTGAGCCATTTTCTCCTCACGTTCCTTGCGGCGCTCCTCCTTGGTTTTCTTCTTAGGACGAGTGCTCTGGTTGAGGGAAGACAAATCTATCTTGCCCAACACCTTAGGCTCATTAGCAGTAAACTTCTTCTCACTCTTGAGAGTAAACACGCTGTTGTCTGCTGCGCCAGCAGAATGCTGTGCAGTTTCATTCTTAGCATGATGATGCTCTTTCTTTCCCTGAGGAGCATTCTGCTTATTCATCTGAGCATTTGACTGCTGTGATTTCTGATGATTTTCCTGTTTCATTTGCTGTTTATGCTGAGAAGCCTGTTGTGGCTTCTGTTCCTTCTTTTGCTCAGCCTTAGGAGCGTCTTTCTTCTGCTCAGGACTGACGGCAGCAGTCTCAGGCTTTTCCGCAACAGACTCTGCAGCAGGCTTCTTACCGATATTGTCCAAGTCAATCATTCCCAGCGGCTTATACTGCTGCTGTCCATTAGACTCCAACAAGTTTTCAGCGCGATTGTCCTTCTGCTCTGGCGCACGCTTCTTATCTTTTGCTTTTTTGGTAAAGAGTTTCTCAGCCTGATCACGAACCTCTCTGTCCTGACTGAAGGCATCATTCAATGCCTTGTATTGCTGGTCGGTGAGTTTGAAGCTCGGTTCTGCCTTGACATCTCCCAGGTCTTTTCTTTTCTCTAGGAATTCAACTGCCGTCTGAAGTCCTATATTTAATTCACGTAGTGCTTTATTTAATCTGATGCTCATAAATTATTTATTCTCCTATTTTTAAAGTTAGATTCCCTGCAAGCACTCGCTGGCAAGGGAATTATTGTTCGAATTCGGCGCGCAACACGCTGAGTACATGATCAACGGTCTCCTCTTCGAGGTCGGCCTTCTCAATCAGCAAGTTGCGAGGTGCATTGAGTACCTGCTTGGCAGTATCAAGACCGATGCCCTTGATTGCATCGATAACCCACTGGTCAATCTCATCAGAGAACTCATCCAAGTAGATATCCTCATCGGCCTCATTCTCGTCTACCTCACGGAATACGTCGATGGTATATTCTGTAAGCATAGAAGCCAGTTTGATGTTCATACCGCCACGGCCGATAGCCAAACTAACTTCCTCAGGCTGCAAGTAAACCTCTGCTTTCTTGTTCTCATCATCAACATTGATTGAAGAAACCTTGGCTGGAGCCAACGCACGCTGAATGAAGAGTTTGGTATTGCTTGAGTAGTTGATGACATCGAGATTCTCGTTGCAAAGTTCGCGAACGATACCGTGAACGCGGCTACCCTTAACACCTACACATGCGCCAACCGGGTCGATACGCTCATCGAATGTTTCAACAGCAATCTTAGCACGCTCTCCCGGAAGACGGGCGATACGGCGGATTGCAATCAGACCGTCTGCAATCTCAGGAACCTCAGCCTCCAACAGGCGCTGCAGGAAGATTGGAGCAGTACGGCTCAAGATAATCTTTGGATTATTGTTCTCGTTGTCTACACGAAGGATGACCGCACGAACAGTCTCACCCTTGCGGTACGTATCACCAGGAATCTGCTCAGTCTTAGGCAACATGAGCTCGTTGTTCTCATCATCTACAATCAGAACCTCGCGCTTCCAAACCTGATAAACCTCACCAGAGATAACCTGACCTACGCGATCCTTGTATTTGTTGTAGAGTGAATCATGCTCCAACTCAAGAATCTTGGAAGCCAAAGTCTGACGAAGAGTCAAGATGGCACGACGACCAAACTTATTGAAGTCAACCGTCTCACTTACATCCTCACCAACCTCGTAATCCGGCTCAATCTTACGAGCCTCAGAAAGTGTAATTTCCTTATTTTCATCTTCAACTTCGCCATCAGCAACAACTATACGGTTGCGATAAATTTCGAAGTCACCCTTGTCAGGGTTCACGATGACATCAAAGTTTTCGTCACTACCAAAAATCTTGGCAAGTACATTACGGAAGCTCTCCTCCAATACACTTACCAATGTAGTACGGTCGATATTCTTTGTTTCTTTAAACTCGCGGAATGTATCAACCATACTCGCTGTCAATTCTTGCTCTTTTTTAGCCATAACTTAATTGAAACTAATTATGTATTTTGTATATTTTACTTTATCCATCTGGTAAACGTGATCAACCTCCTGCTTAACCGGACGTTTTTTACCTTCAACCTTTACCTTTTCTTCAACGCCAACTGTGAAGTCATTTCCTTCAACAGCTTTCAAGATACCCTTCACCTTCTTGCCGTCGGCATCAAGCACCTCTACCTCCTTGCCAATGAAATTGATATACTGCTGCGGAACTTTGAACGGTTGACCCAAGCCTGCAGAGCCAACTTCGAGCTCATAGTCTTCCTCGTCACGGTTCAAATGATCCTCAATATACTTACTCAAGGCAACACAATCCTCAATCCATACTCCATCGGCATGGTCAATCTCAACAACGATTCTATCGTCGGGACTGATTTCAATGCTTACCAAGAAATATTCCTTATCTTGGAGCCATTCTTCAACTAATTTTTTTACGACGTTTTTATCAATCATATATACCTTATTAAAATAAAATGAGGAACTCTTGTGAGCCCCTCATTCCACTGAACGTTGCAAAATTACAAATATTTTTGTGATTAGCCAAAAAAAATGCAACTTTTTATTCGCAACGTGCACATTTTTAATCGATTGTGCACGTTTTTGTACTTATTTCTTCACAGGATGCAGTATTTTTTCGTATTCTGATGGAGAATTCAGCAATTTTACTGCTTCCTTAATCTGCTTGTCATAACGCATGGAATTCTGGATGGCACCGCGCTGGAAATAATAGGCAGAAACGATGTCATTTTCCAACAGATGCTTGATGTAATCCTTGTTATAATCCAGATCCTTTGCCACATTATGGCTCAGTTTTTTCTTCAAAGCCTCAAACTCAGCCTTGGCATCATCGTAGTAGCCTTCAAACTTAGCGAGTTTTTCCAAGTCCTTGAGATACTTTTCTGTTTCACGGTCGTACTGGAAGTTAGCCTTCAACACGCGTGTCTTGAATTCATCATAGTCGGCATCGGTCAGCGAGAATTCCTTCGCAGGAGCAATAGTAGGATGCTTGGCGATATAATCAACCTCATAATTAAGCATCACCTCATTACTGTCGCGGGCACCAGCCAGATAGAAGGCGATGTTTGGCAAAGAATCAGGCTTTACTTCAACATCCGGCTTCACACCACCTCCATCTCTCACTTCTCTGCCACCTGCGGTATAGAACACCTTGGTAAGAGAGTCGGGAACATGCTCCACATAACCACCCTTATCGTGCTTATAGTTGAGTGCCTGAACGCATCGACCGCTAGGAATGAAATATTTAGCAGTAGTAAGTTTCACCTGTCCGTTATAAGGCAAATCCATGGTAGTCTGCACCAATCCCTTTCCATACGTGCGCGTACCTAATATTACAGCACGGTCATAATCCTGCAGACTGCCGCTCATGATTTCACTGGCACTGGCAGAATTCTCGTTCACCAATACCACCATCGGCATAACGGAATCTATCGGTTCAACCGTGGTCTTATAAACATGATTAGAACGCTGCAACTTTCCCTTCATCTCCAAGACTGTCTTACCTTTAGGCAAGAACATATTGATGATGCTGACCGCTTCGGTAACAGAACCACCACCATTATTACGCAGATCGAAGACAAGACTCTTGGCTCCTTGCTTTCTCAAATCGATGAAAGCACGACGCACTTCCTTGGCTGACTGCTCGGTAAAGGAATTGAAGTTGATGTAACCGATGTTACCCTCCAACATGCCATAATAAGGCAAGAACGGCAACTGGATGGTACGGCGTGTTACCTTCACCTTCATCGTCTTGCCTGTACTTGGACGCTTAACTTTCAGCATGAAAGAAGAACCTGGGTCACCACGAAGATGATCGCTGACATAGCTCACCTCCTTATTGGTCATATCCTCATCATCAATACTCAGGATGATGTCACCCTTCTTCAGTCCCACTTCTGCAGCAGGCATATTCTCGTAAGGCTCGCTGATACAGACGCGCTGCAACTGGAAATTGTAGCGTATCACCGCACCTACACCCGCATACTTGCCGGTGAGCAGGTTCTTGAGTTCCTTCATCTTCTGCTCAGGATAATAGGTAGTATAAGGGTCGAGACTACGCAACATGGCATTGATACCATTTCCGACCACAACTTCAGCATCGAGCGTATCAACATACATTAAATCGAGATTTTTGTAGATGGCATTGAATATTTCCATATTCTTTGCGGCTTTGAAGTCATGATCTTTGTCAACCTGGGCAAAAGTAGGAACTGCCAGGAGCACCATAAGCAAGGAGAACAGTATTCTTTTCATTGTTACCTTATTTAATTGTATATGATTCAACTTATTGGTTATTTTCTCCTCCTCTTCACGGCATTCGCCCTCGGGAGAAGATTTCGACCACAAAAGTACTCATTTCTTTGCGAAAAACACCATAAAATAGGCAAAAAGTGGCACAAAGATAAGAAAAAATACACTTTTTTAGAGAAAAAGCGAAAAAAGTCAGCAAAAAATTTGGCAGAATGAAGAAAAGTTAGTACTTTTGCACACGCAAATAAGGAACGTCATGTTCTTTACAGAAAAAA
>ULOH01021230.1_pt1 | contig 12457 bp, 9 predicted proteins | sample 1952421 | NCBI WGS metagenome assembly ULOH01 (sample SAMEA4835599, study PRJEB28245) | human gut metagenome | biome: gut microbiome; material: fecal sample | place: Denmark | collected 2008
ATTGTGGCTGCTGCATGTCAGGATGGTGGTCAAGCACAATCAAAGAGAACGGCTCTTGTAGTTTGGAAACCCAATATTCTGTAAGATAATGATAGTCGCCCGAATCAATAAAGTGAAGCGCCTTTGCAGGATACGGAGCAAGCAGCTGGCGCAGCTCTTTCCTTCCATCCTCATCACAATAGCAGTCTACGCCATTAAGTTCACGACAGTCAACGTGGACAATCTCCTGACTTGAGGCAAACGACTCGTAATCGTATACATCAGAGAAATTGAGGAGTATAATAGGCAGTTTCTTTTTCATAAACGCAAGAATTTTGGCAACAGTATTGCTATTGGCACAAATGACCTATAAACAGCAGTCGGTAATGGCCGCATCGTTCGTATGTCATTAAGCAAATGGAGCACAAGTCTAAACCTGTGCTCCTTATCAATTTTTTCGTAATATCCAACATGCCTGTCATTACCTGTATGACAGCACGATTCATATTCATTATAATACCATTGGCATCTGCGCCTTCGGTATTTCTCCCTTTCCCGTGAGTTTATATCTTCGTGGGTGCGGACTTGATGATGGGCTTCTTGATGGTGATGGTTGCGCTGGTGCGGATATCCTCTACCGACGCCCCTATCTCCAGGGTGTATTTGCCGGCATCGGTTACCCATGCCATGCGCTTCTCGTTGAACGAGGCGAGGTCAGCCAGGGGGATTGACATTTCCACGACCTCTGTCTCTCCGGCTTTGAGCAGTCGGGTCTTGGCAAAGGCTTTCAGCTCGCGGCTGGGTTTTTCCATCGCGCCCTTGGGAGCGTTGACGTAGAGCTGCACCACCTCTTTGCCATCTACGCTGCCCACATTGGTCACCGGCACGCTGACGATATAGCGGCCCTTGACAAGGCGCACCTGTGGCTTGTCATATTTGAAAGAGGTGTATGACAGACCGTAGCCGAAGGGATAAGCCACGGCCTTCTTCTGCGTATTGAAATAGCGGTAGCCCACATAGATATCTTCCTCATAGTTGGTGTAGCCCAGGTCTTTCTTGGCGAGCACCACCGAGTCGGGGCGCAGCAGTTCGTCCCAGTTGAACTTGTAGTGCAGGGGGAAGTTCTTGGCAGATGGGTAGTCGAAGTAGTCGAGCGCAAAGGTCATCGGCAGTCTGCCCGAAGGACATACCTTGCCCGTGAGCACATCGGCCACAGCATTGCCGCCCTCTTCGCCGGGCTGCCAAGCCATGACGATGGCATCGACCTTGTCGCGCCATGACGCCACATCGATGACGCCACCCACGTTGAGCACTACAATCACAGGCTTCTTCTGCGCGTGGAAAGCCTTGCTAACCTGGTCTATCAGCGTCAGCTCAGCCTTGGTGAGCAGATAGTCGCCCTCCTTGTAGTCGCGGTCTTCGGCCTCGCCCGAGTTGCGGGCGATGGTGATGATGGCCTTGGTGCAGTCCTTGGCACGATAGCCGATGAAGGCGCTGTTGATGGCAGGCTCCTCAGGCTCACGCATACCGAAGAACCAGTTGCGGAAGGTGGGCGTATTCTGCTCGTCGAGCAGCAGATACTGGTTGTCCATATAGTGGGTGTAATAGGTATCGAGCGTAGAGTTGAGGTTTACCTTGCTGTTGTGCAGTCCCTCGACGAGGGTCACGGTGTAGGGCTTGTAGACATCAGCGGCGCCGCGTCCGTTGGCATAAAACTTATACGCACCCAGTCCGAAGAGCGCCACCTGGTCGTCTTCCACGAGGGGCAGAGGGCGCGCCTTGGTCACCGCCTGCTTGGCAGCATCACCAGTGATGAGGGCAGGCTCGCTGTTCTTGAGCAGCACCACGCCCTCGGTGGCAGCCTCGCGTGCCAGCACGGCGTGGGCCTTGAGGTCGGGAGCGAAGGTGGCTTCGACGCCACGGTAGTGGGGTGTGCGCATGATGTATCGCAGCACACGCCGCACATTGTTGTTGATTTCAGCCATCGTCAGCGTACCTTTCTTCACGCAGTCCAGGATATCCTGCACCTGCTGCGGAGTACCGCCCATGAGCAGGTCGTTGCCGGCATGTACCTGTGCGCGGGTGTCGCGTGCCTCCACCCAGTCGGTCATCACGATGCCGTTGAAGCGCCATTCCTTGCGCAGCAGGTCGGTGAGCAACTTGTGGCTGTATTGGGTGTGCAGGCCATTGATACGGTTGTATGACGACATCACAGCCCAAGGCTTGGCCTCGCGGATGGCTATCTCGAATCCGCGAAGGTAGATTTCGCGGAGGGCGCGCTGCGACACACGGGCGTCGTTGAACATGCGCATCGTCTGCTGCGAGTTGGCGGCAAAGTGCTTGATGGTGGCGCCCACGCCCACAGACTGCAGACCCTTGGTGGCTGCCGCTGCCATATAGCCAGACAGCAACGGGTCTTCAGAATAGTACTCGAAGTTGCGGCCATTGAGCGGGTTGCGATGTACATTGAGACTCGGAGCCAACAGGATGTCGCCACCGTAGGCAAGCAGTTCGTCGCCCATTGTGGCACCCACGCGCTTTACCAGGTCGGTGTTCCATGTGGCAGCCAGCAGCGTAGCCACTGGGAAGCCGGTAGAATAGTAGGCTTTGCCGTCGCCTCTCACCAGCGTGTCCATGCGCACACCCGTGGCGCCATCCATCATGATGGTGTGGGTTATGCCCAGGCGGGGTATGGCGTAGGTGGTGCCGGCTCCGTTGGCGATGATATCCATGCCTTCAGCCGACTTGACTCCCACCAGCAGATGGGCTTTCTCTTCAAGGGTCATCGCTTTGACAATCTGGTCGATGGGCGCTTTGCCCAACTGGGGCAAGGTTTTTTGGGCGGTCATCGTCAGGCTGCACGACGCCACGGCAAATAGTAGGAATATTCTTGATAATTTCATGATAATAATGATTTTCTGCAAAATTAATATAATTTCATTAGACCTCCACGCTTTTAGGGCAAAAAGTGTGAAAGTGGGCGTAAAAAAATGAATTGAGGGGCTGGTTATCGTTGGATGAATGAAAACACAAAAAGCCGTGGCGGTGGCTGTCGTGGTGTGAGTTATCTGCTGTGGTTACACTGGCATTTAGTTGGTGCGGATAACGCCTTCGGCTAAGCGCAACTCCGATAGAGTTGCTACTGCTTACACAAACCATCTGCGAGTTACCCCTACAGCTAAGCGCAACTCCTACAGCGTTGTCGAGGTGCATTCCATCCACTATGAACCAACCATACATGGCCTTAGTGCGAAGCCCCAACCCTACCTTGCCCAAGGGAAAGAAGCTCGAGCCAACCGCCTCAAACACAGCAGGAATAAGATCCATCCCCTTGAGGAGGTCTGGAGAGGTGCGACTGCTTTGGGGAGGGGCTTTGGGATAGACACAAAAAAAGGGCAGACTGTTTCTCATTACTGAGAGCAGCCTGCCCCATACTTTACTATTCACCTAATGCTTATTTGACTTCTATATGCTTAACGTCTTCCTTTTCCTCTTTCTTCTCGACCTTTGGCAGAACTACCTTGAGCACACCGTCGGCTACGTTGGCCTCAATCTTATCGGCATTTACGTTGTCTGGAAGAGCGTAACTCTGACGATAGCTGGTGTAAGAGAACTCGCGGCGCAGATAGTGTTCCTTCTTGTTCTCGTCCTTCTGCTCATTCTTGTTCTCGATAGAGAGGGTAAGATAACCGTCTTTGTCGATACTCATTTTGACCTGCTCCTTCTTCAGACCTGGAACAGCGACTTCCATAACATACTGCTTGTTGTCTTCCTTAACGTTGACAGCCGGAGCTGTGGTTGTGGTCTGTGCCATTACGGGTGTGTTGAAGAAACTGTCATCAAACCAATTGTTCAACCAATCAAAATCATTGTTTCTACGAACTAACAACATAATTATTACCTCCTAATTGTATTTTAGATTCTTCTTTTGTTTGCCGTTGCTGGTCTCGTCAACCTTGCGATTGCCTTCAACCTTGCGGCTTTCACTTAGAGTTTTGCAAGTTACATACCAACGGCAAAGAAGTGACAATTTGTCAGTGCGATGGGTTGATTATGGCAGCATTGTTGAAAATAATTGGCTTTTACTGCCATAATCGTGACAACAGCAAGGCATTATGGCATCATGGCAAAGATGGCGGTGATGGAGGTAAAGACAATGAGAGCGACAGGCATCGCTATGGACAGGACAAAAAAAATGAAGGCCGCAACTATTCCCATAGTCGCGGCCCCCGGATTTTTGTTTTTAAACCAACGCTATATTATGAAACAACAAATTATTTGAACATATAGAGTTCTCCTACACATGTCTGGTTGTACTCTTCGCCAAAGAAGTAACCATAGTAGCAAGTGTAAGGAATGAACTTTACATACTTACATGTAATTGCTGAGTAGAAGTTGATGCAAACAACACCATCTGTATAACCAGTTTCCAAAGCTCCACCAGTCTGAGATGTCCAGTTCTGACCATCGTTACTGGTAAAGATTTCAAGGGTATAAGGACCGTAAGGTGCGTCATAACCATACTGGTAAGCAACACCAATCAGAGGCTGGGGAGTTTTGAACTCACAGTAAATTGGCTCTGGACCAGCATGCATATCTGCCCATGTGCTGGTGTATGTATCCATGAGCTTTTCAGTATAGTCTTCTTCCTGGAAGGTGTAGGTCAGATCAGCTGCAGTAAGCTTGGTCTTGGTCAACAGATCGTCGCTGAAGCCCTTGAAGTTGGTTACCTTCTTGTCCAACAATGTATAATAAGCATTGTGGTCCTTACCCACAGCAACCTTAGAAGCAGACTTGACGTCAGTAATCTTGATGGCTGCAATAGCTTTGCCAGAAACGTTTCTGATGGCTTCGCTGTCAGTTACTTTGAACTTGACAGGCTCAGCAGATACATTCTTGCCAGCAGGGATGGTAACAGTATTGTTCTCAATAGCCATACAGCCAGGAGCAAGAGCACTGTTCTTGTCAGCACCATAAGCAGCGGCGCCAGCAGCGGCAGCCTCTGTATCCTCAGCCACAGTAACGACTACGTCATTCTCTACAGGAGTAGTAATACGTACATAGAACTCGTATGTATCCTCGGGTACAACAAATCCTGCAGGAGTCTGAACTACAGTTGCCTGTGTTGCATTGGCAGGTGCAGATACCTCATTGATATATACCTTGGGATCATTGCTTGTCTGCTCCTCGGGGTGAAGGAGCGAGCCCACCTCGGGCTCACCCTGACATGCCGTAAAGAGGGGCAATGCGGCTATCAGCGCAACGGCTGATTTAATTATCATTGATTTCATAATCTTCTTACGTTTTTACAGTTTATTATTTACCATCAATACGTACATCCTGAATCCAAGTGGGAACCAAATTGTCCTTAGTTGTGGCATCGTTGCCATTGCCAGACCAATCCTTGAACTTGAAGCCCTGACCCTCATTGAACTTGTAGTAGAAGATGAAGCCGGGAGTGGTGGGATCGCAAGAGTACATATTGTTCTGAATCTCCTTCTGTGAGCGTGCCTTCTTCCACAGACGAACCTCGCTGTAGTAAGAGTTACCCTTGTTATAGGTAGAGTTAGAGCTGATAGATACAGAAGAAACGCGGGTCTCCTTGCCAGGCAGGTCCATAGAGTTGTCGAGCTGACCGTTGACATAGAGATACAACTTGGCACCGGTGCATACGTAGGCGATGTGATACCATGTGTTGGCGTTGAAGAGCATCTGGCTGTTCATCTGTGTACCCTGGGTCTTGATCTGCAGACGGTTACCCTCGATAGGAGCATCACCGAAGCGTACATAAACCTCATCGGGACCAGTACCGTAGATAGCCTGGTTGTTCATTTCACCCACACGTGTACCGAGCTTATCCTTGTTGATATTCATCTCCATAGTCCACTCTGTAGTAGTATAAGTCTCGTTGAGATCCTGGCCGATATAATGTCTTACGTTGAACTGTACAACAGGCTGGATAACCACCTGGTCAAGAACGAATACCATTACGCTACCAGACTTGAGGACATTGGCGTTGCCGCTAACCTTCTCGAGACGGAAGGCGAGTGCATACTTCTTACCGCTATTCTTGAGCTCATCGTTGTAAGGATTGACGGTGAGTGTAGCGGGGTTAGATACAGAAGTACCGGGTTCAATGGTCACCTCATTGGCAGAGAGCGAGAATGTTCCCTCAGGCAGAGCTGTATAAGAAGTCTCGTTCTTGGAGTTGAACTGCTCGAGAGCCTGAGCATCGTACACCAGCTTGAAGCTGCTTGCCTCGGTAGCCTTTTCAGACAGACGTACGTTGATGTCTGTAGAGACAAACTCGTTGCCGACAGTAAGTTTCTGCGAGGAATTGGCATTAGTCGCTGTCTGCAGGATATATGCCTGATTGGTGAGCTGGTCGTATTCGGCATTCTCACAACCTGTGAGGGCTACGGCGCCGAGAAGGATGCCACCATATATGAATTTAGATATCTTTTTCATTATTGCAGTTTTTATGAATTAAATACTACTTGATTGCGGGATTCATAATCTGGATACCCTTGCGCAGAGCGGGATAAGAAGGCTGCTTGCCTGCCATATACTCATACTCCATGTGATAGGTACCGATACCACCCTTCTGGACTTTCTTGCCATTGATGATTGGCTGCCAGCGGGCCATACCCTCAAGACTCATCATAGAGTTGCCGTTGCGGTCGGTGAAATTAACACCACCTGCGAGGGCGTAGTTCTCGAAGTTCTCGGTAACGATATACTTTTTGGCTACAGCTTCGGGCTCAAGTATACCATCATAATGCTCTATAGTTTCACCCAGACGGTTGTCAAGGTCAAAATCGCCACCACATTGGTAAGCCTGAACGATGAAGTAGTTGAAGAGAGGACCGAGCTCAGCGTTGATGCTCTGGGGCTCACCGTCGATGACGAGCATCTTGTTGGTACCTGACTTCGGACCAAGACGGCGGCTGAGAGTCTCTACGAATACTTTTTCGGCAGCGGGAACACCAGAGATGTTACCACGGTGACCGTAGTGAGGCTCATAGTCATAGTCGAAACCATCGTAGCCATACTTGTCGATGGTATCACAGATGGCATTGGCATACTTCACAATAGCCTCGTCGCCTTCACCCCAGAATGTAGTGGCATCCTCGCCCTCGGGAGTGAGCTGGTCACCCACGTTTTGCACGATGAAGCAAACCAGGGCACGAGTACCGAGTACTGTCTGTGCATATTCGAGGTCGGCCTTGCGCTCGGGTGAGAGGTTACGCCAGTTACCCCATATTGAAACGAAGTCAACACTATCGGGGAGACCGCGGAGTGAATTCTCGAGAGAAGCACCGGCACCTACCCAGTTACCAAACCATCCGAAGGCTACGGGGTGGTCGCTCTTCTTGTATGCTCTCAGAGCCTCATAGTACTCTGGAGTGCGCGCAGGATCGGTGAGATTGACGGGATTCTTTGTCTCGACATCTGTGTCACAGGCAGCAAACATAAAGGCAACTACCGACACGAGCAGCATTTTGAATATTTTTTTCATTGCTTTTGTCAATTTATTAGTTGATATTATAGTGATTACTTCTGCCACCACATCTTGGTAGCATAGTCATCGGCACCACCGAGGAGCTGTACAGCCTTCTGATAGTTTACAGGGTTGTTGGTAGGCTCAGTGTAGTCGAAAGGAATACGGTTGGGCACCTCGATGCTGTAAGAAGTCGTCTGGGCTACAGGGAATACCTTAGGATAGCCTGTACGACGAATTTCGCACCATCCCTCCTGACCGTCGGGGAAGAGGGCAATCCACTTCTGGACGATAAGGCGCTCAAGTTTCTCAGCTGCAGAAGCGCTGTTGTCCCACTTGATAGTGATGGTAGACATCTTGCCATGTGAACCACCGTAACCATCGGTAGCATCCTTATAGTCGGCAGGAGTACTTGCATCGTCTTCGAGGTAAGCATCTACGTTCTTGGCACCCCACTGCTCGAAAGAGAGCTTGATGGCCTGCTTGTAGAGAGACTCTACGTCGCCACCCATACCAGACCAGTTGGCCAGCGCACCTTCGGCACGGCAGAATGTCATTTCAGCTGCTGTGAGCCATACGCCACGAGAGTCCTTCTCGATGTTGGCTGCAGAGTAGAGACCACCGGCAACAGACTTATTACCAATGTTGGCACCGGCACGACAACCGATGATGGCGCGGTCGCCCTCGGTAGTTGTAGCACTGAAGTACTTGCTGATACGTGGGTCACCATAACCGTTCATATAGCTCTCGATGTCGGCACATGCGCGGCTGTCGCCCCACTCTACAGAGGTCTTCCACTGACCGTTGGGGTTGTAGTTGATGGCGCAGTTGTCGTCGTTAGAGGTGATGACACCAGCGGCAACAGCTTCCTCACCTACCTTCTTGGCATAGTCGGGAGCCACGAAGCGCATACGGATAGCCATACGCAGTTTGAGAGAGTTGGCAAATTTCACCCACTTGGTGAAGTCGCCACCATAGACCTGGTCGGCGTCCTTGAACTGTACGAGGCTACCACCGTTGGCGGCGATCATACCGTTGATTACACCGAGGGCGTGGTCGAGGTCAGCCACGAGAGTCTTGTAGATGGTCTCCTGTGAAGAGTAGGCATTGGGATCTTCCTCAGCGCCGATTGGCAGAGGACCATACATATCGGTAAGACGGAGGAATGACTGTGCGCGCAGGATCAGAGCCCATGCGTAAGGCAGACTCTCCTTGGTAGAGAGACGGGCAATCTCATTGAAAGCCGAAACGGTCTTCTTCATACTGTCGGCGAATGGATAACGTACCCATCCTACAGGAGCATTCATCTTGGCGAAGTTGCTACCAGCGAAACCGTTGTTGGCATAAGTCATGAAGCGGCCGAGGTAGTTACCGATAAGGTCTTGGTTCATCTGATAGGTATTCTCCTGCTCGGGGAAAGCCTCAGTCTCCATCTGAACCATGAAAGAACCGGTGCTATAGTTATCGCGGTTGATTTCTTCATTGTTGAGGGCACCACCGGGACGGTTGGCGTCTTCGAAGCCATCAGTACATGAAGCTGCGAGGCCCATTACTGCCACTGATGCAACAGCGAAGGTTATTGTCTTTATAATAGTTTTCATTTTGAAAGTCATTTAATGTAATTAGAACTTCAGTTTAACATTGAAACCTAACGAACGGAGACTTGGCTGCATGAAGTAGTCGAGAGCCTGGTAGAAGGTACCGGTAGAAGCTGTTGACTCGGGATCGAAAGGAGCCTTGCAGTAAATCATCCAGAGGTTGTTGGCTGTAAGACCGAGAGAGAGGTCGAGGCCAGCAAGCCACTTCTTGGGAACATCGTAACTGATGTGGGCTTCCTGCAGACGTACGTTAGTAGCACTGTAGGTATATTCAGACCAGATGGGGTTGTCACCACCTACTACAGCATAGTACTTTTCAGCAGGTACGAGACCTGTATTGACTGGGATACCTCCATTCTCGCGGGCTGCGGCAGAAGTCTTTGACACACCGTAGTAGTCCATGATGGCCTGGGTCTGGCTCATTACGATACCACCGAGACGGGCAGTAAGGAGGAAGCCGAGGTTGATACCCTTCCAAGAGAATTCGTTAGAGAAACCGATGTTGCCCTTGGGCAATACGCTACCCAGATACTTGGGGTTAGAGAGAGTCTTGCGGATTACGTTGCCGCTGGCGTCGAGAGCGATATTGCCTTCTCTGTCACGAGCAAAGTCGGTATAGCTGTACACGTCACCCATGGTACCACCCTTCTTCAGGATTACACCCACGCCGTTAAGACCGGTTGTGCTGATGGTCACCTCTGGATCGGCGAGCAGGTCGACAATCTTGTTGCGGTTCATACTGTAGGTAAGAGAGCTGCTCCAAGAGAGTTTGCCAAACTGGTGGTTGTAACCGATAGAAAGCTCAAGACCGCGGTTGCGTACGTTACCGGTCTGTACATACTCGTGATCATAACCCTCAGATACTGTGATAGGACGGAGGAAGGTCTGCTTGCGGGTATTAGACTGATAGAATGTCATATCCAGAGTCAGAGCGTTGTTGAAGAAGCGTGCGGTAAGACCGGCTTCCCATGAGTTGGTACGCTCAGGATAGAATGTCTTGGGGAACTTATAAGTTACAGTCTCATAGGTCTGAGTGTTGGGCTTGAAGTTGTAACGCCACTGAGAAGTGATGTTGGGGCTGATAGCCGAACCTACAGATGCCCAAGAGCCACGTACCTTCAGGTAGTCGATAAACTCGGGGAGCTTCACCATCTGAGAGATGATGGCAGAAGTACCTACTGAAGGATAGAAGAACGACTCGTTCTTGGTGCCTGCAAGGGCAGAATCCCAGTCGTTACGGCCTGTCAGAGTCAGGTAAACCATGCTGCGCCATCCCAGCTCAACGTTGGCGAATACCGAGTTGATGTTATGCTTGTTGAAAGCATAGATAGGACGGTTGTCGTTGGTCGCATTGGCATAGTCAATGGCGTTGGGGCTGAAGATATTGGAAGGAGCACGCAGACCACCCTGGAATCCATTATTGTCAAACTGTGTGCGAGAGAAAGAACCACCGACGTTGGCGCCGATAGAGAACTTGTCAAAGCTCTTGTTTACGTTGAACATCACGTCACCATAAACGCTCTGGTCTACAGCGTTAGAATAGGCGTAGAAACCATAGTCAGAGTGAGCGAAGAGGTTGATGGTAGAAGCATAGCGCTTGTCCTCAGACTTGCTGGTGGCACGGTCGAAGCGGATACGGCCCACTACGTCCAACCAGTCGAAAATCTGGTACTTCAAGCTGCTGTTGATCATATAGCGATGCTTCTTGGTAGTACGGTTCATGCGATTGGCAATCCAGTAGGGGTTCTGCATAGACAGAGCGTCACCGAAGTTCCAGTTCTGAACATAGATACCACGAGACTGGTCAAAGACTTCAAAGGTACGGATAGCGTCAAAGCTCTCGCCACGTGGGAAGAGGTAGAGCGCTACCAGCGGGTTGAAGTACTGACCCTGAGCCATGAGGTTCATGTCGCTCTGCTTCACATAGTTGAGGTTGAAGTCGAGAGTCAACTTGTCGTTCAGGAAGCTGGTAGAGTTGCGGAATGTGAAGTTGTAACGGTCATAGCTGTTGTTGGGCATGATACCGTTGGCATTGGTAGTACCTACCGATGCGTAAGTCTGGTTCTTGCCGTTACCTACTGTCAGAGACACGTTGTTCTGAATGTTGGTACCGGTGTTGAAGAAGTTTTCAGGATCGAAACCTGTAAACTCAGAACCACCCTTCTCACCCCAAGAGCGAACCTCACCGGGACGGTTGGCATACTCGTTCTGGAACTCGGGCATCTTGAATACGTCTGAGAACTGGGTACTGTTGCTTACAACAACAGACACGCGGCCTTCCTTACCTTTCTTGGTTGTGATCATGATCACACCCTGAGCGGCAGCCGAACCGTAAAGAGCGGCAGCAGCAGGACCACTGAGCACGCTGATGCTCTCGATGTCCTCGGGGTTGATATCGGCGATACCTTCACCACCAGGCTGGCTAGCATAGATACCCTCAGCAGTACCGTTGTTGCGGTTGTTGATTGGCACACCGTCTACTACGTAGAGAGCAGAGTTGCTCTGGTTGATAGACTTGGGACCACGCATTACGACACGTGTGGCACCACCCATACCAGCAGAAGAGGCGTTGATGTTGACACCAGCCACCTTACCGGCGAGAGAGTTCATGAAGTTGGTGCTCTTTACAGTGGTCAGGTCTTCGTTGCCCAACTGCTGTACATTGTAGCTAAGCGCCTTCTCCGAGCGCTTGATACCCAGAGCGGTAACGACTACTTCATCGAGAGTCTTCTCGTCCTGAGCCATGTTGATGGTCATACCTGTACCTGTGGCAGCCACTTCCTTGTCGGCATAGCCCAGATAGGTTACTACCAAGGTACTTCCGGCGGGAACTTTGAAAGAGAACTTACCGTCGATGTCAGTGACTACTGCGGTTTTTGTTCCTTTTACCGTTACGGTTGCACCAATGACAGGTTCGCCATTTTCATCGAGTACCTGTCCTCCGACTGTCTTCTCATTAGCCTGCTCCACCTTGTTGAAGGGAGCTTTCTCACTGGGCGCTCCTACTGCAAATGCAGAAACGCTACCAAGGCACAATGCCGATGAGAAAAACAATCTTAGCAAATTAGATTGCATTCTGTCCATAGGTTTTTTGTAAGTTATAAAATTAAACAATATGAGAATTTTCACTCAATATCTATGTTAGTTGTTTCCCTGTTGGGTCGCAATTGGTTTAATACTGTCCTGAGAGAATTCCCTCTGGCTTGGGTGCGTCGCGGACGACGCACCTGCACCATAGTATGCTTTGTTCAGTTCACAAACTCATGCTTGAGGGTCTGTTATCATCAGGTTATGTTGTTTAGGTTGTATGTATCGTCTTTATTTCGATGCAAAGATAAACCTTTTTTAGCAATTGCGCAATTATTTCTGCCATTTTTTT
>ULOH01008311.1_pt1 | contig 12190 bp, 8 predicted proteins | sample 1952421 | NCBI WGS metagenome assembly ULOH01 (sample SAMEA4835599, study PRJEB28245) | human gut metagenome | biome: gut microbiome; material: fecal sample | place: Denmark | collected 2008
GCATAGGCGTTGCCTTCGAGGTTGGATACCGGGGCAACCAGCACGTTTTGAGTGGAGTCGGCATATGCAATGGAATAGGGCAAGAGTATGCCCATAAGCACGCACACCGAAAGCGCGACGCTTGTCAAAACAAGCGCAAGCGTCAAGAGAATTTTTTTGGATAGATTTATCGAGCATCTTTTTTCCATACGAATATAATACTATAATCTTTGCCAAATTGAAAGTCTTTGTATACAACTTTTCAACGCTTTTTTTGTCGCATTCTTGAAAATAAGGTGGCATAATTGTTTGTTTTTTGCGAGATTCAAGGCTTATTCTTTGGGCATGAAAGACGACTGTGCAATTTTGCAACTTATAAAAATTCAAAAAGAAATAGACGCAAGAAGTCGCGACGCACTTGCAAACTACAACAAGGACGTAGTGCACGAGAAGCAAATGGCATTTCACCGCGCGCAAAAAAGAAACAGATGGGTTTTCGGAGGAAACCGCTCGGGGAAAACCGAGTGCGGCGCAGTGGAATGTGTGTGGCTTGCAAGGGGAATTCACCCGTTTCGGCAAAATCGCGACGACGTTTTCGGTTGGGTGGTGAGTGTGTCGCAGCAGGTGCAACGCGACGTTGCGCAGGCAAAAGTTCTCAAATACCTTGCGCCGAGATATATAGAGGATATAGTTATGCTCGAAGGAAAGCGAGGCGCACCCGAATACGGAGTGATTGACTACATTGTCGTGAAAAACGCCTTCGGAGGAAAGAGCAAAATCGGCTTCAAATCCTGCGATCAGGGCAGAGAAAAATTTCAAGGCAAGTCGTTGGATTTTGTGTGGTTTGACGAAGAACCGCCGAAAGATATATACGACGAGTGCCGAATGAGAGTGTTTGACAAAAAGGGCGACATATTCGGCACTATGACTCCGCTCAAAGGGCTCACATGGGTGTATGACGAAATAGAGATGAATGTTTCTCAAAGCCATGAAGTATGGTGCGAGTATATGGAGTGGAACGACAATCCCTATCTCGACAAAAGCGAAATAAAAACAATGGAAAGCACCGTGTCGAAGCAAGACCAGTTGTCGAGAAGATTCGGCAAATTCTCTACGGCGGAAGGTCTTGTTTATCCGGAATTCGACCAGAACGTTCACGTCATCGAACCATTCGACGTGCCGAAGGAATGGCATTGCGATTTGTCCATAGACCCGGGGCTTACCAATCCCACGAGTTGCCACTTTTACGCGGTGGATTTCGACGGCAATATATACGTGGTCGCAGAGCATTTCGAGGCGGGGCAATCTGTGGATTTCCACGTTGACAAAATCAATGCGATTGCAAATAAACTCGGTTGGAAACGCGACGAAAAAGGACGACTGCACGCACTCATCGACAGCGCGGCAAACCAAAGGACGCTTGCCTCTCAAAAGAGTGTGGCGGAACTGTTTTGCGAAAGGGGAATTGTTGTCAATACCAACGTAAACAAGGATTTATACAGCGGTATTCAGCGGATAAAGTCCTTGTTTGAGCAAAGACCGCCGAAAATCTATATTTTTAAAAACTGCGTGAATCTTATACGAGAACTCAAAAGTTATTGGTGGGGAAACGGCGACAGACCGAAGAAGGTTGACGACCACGCTCTGGACGATTTTAGATAACGCATTTTATAATATAAATATTATGGAAAATGTAAGTTTTTTGTATGTTTTACTTGTTTTTTTGCGTGTTTTATGCGTAAAATTTATGAACAGAGATAGTCTTTATTTTATAATTGTGCCAAAAAGTTGACAAAAATTACTGTGCCAAAAATCAAAGAAGGAGATTTTATGAGTAAAAAAATAAGTGTGTCTTGCCCTTTATGTGGAGAAAAACTAATTGATGTAATTGGATGCTGTGAGGGTGTTGTGATGAAGTGTTCTTGTTGTGGAGCATCTATAAAAACGGACGTGGAAAAAAGTGGGAATATGAAAATACTGTTGCAGCCTGCTATAAAAAAAGTTGTTTGAAAGGTTTTTTCGCACATACGTTTTACATTGACATAATTATTAAAAACAAGTATAATAGAAATGCTACATCTTGGGATTACTCCCTAAAAACACAACCTACACAATTAAATACCCTTTATGATGGATATAATTCAGGTAGAATTATATCTAATCGACATTTATTTCTATTCCATCAGGGGTAGTGTAGGTGAACAAGGTGTAGCAACTGACGAGAAGGTATATTTTCTGCGGTGCCGTTCTCGTTAGAGGACGGCATTCTTATTTTTGCTATGAACTTAATACGTGCAATATAAAAGCCGTTGGAAACAAATACTCGTTGTTTTCACGGCTTATTTTGTTTTTTAGGATAGGGAAGGCTATGGAAAGTAAATCGTGTTGCTTTATAGGTCATCGAACAATAAACGATAAAGAAACAATTGAACAACGATTGATAGAGAAAGTGACAACTCTGATAAAGGAAGGGGTTGACACCTTTTATTTTGGTAGCCGAAGCCGATTCGATGACTTGGCTTGGGAAGTCGTATCTAAGCTCAAAGAAGAATATCAAGAAATTAAAAGAATCTATGTTCGCTCGTCTTACGCTTACATAGATGATTCTTACAAGAATTATTTATTGGAATCTTATGAAGATACATATATGCCTGATGGCGTTGAAAACGCAGGTGTAGCTTCTTATGTGGAACGTAATCAAGCTATGATAAATTCAAGTGATATTTGTGTGTTCTATTATGATGAAAATTATTTACCGGCACGAAGAAAACAATCAAGACACGCGCTGTCTGATTATCAACCTAAAAGCGGTACGAAGATAGCTTTTGAATATGCTGTAAAAAAAGGGAAGCAAATAATTAACGTTGCTATGGAAGAATCAAATGCCTAAACATATCTTTTTTAAGAGAATAGGGCTGTTTCTTATCATATCTATATTAATTGTAAATATATCTTTAGTGTTGGGATTTTTGTTCGATAGAAATAATCCTACTTACGAAAGTGTACCCTATGTGGTTGAAGAACCAAAGGTTTATGTTACAAACTATGGAGATTGTTATCACAGTTCGGACTGCTCTTATTTACACTCTTCAAGGATAGCAAAAGGAAAAGACAAGGCGCAGGAGCAAGGATATAGAGCTTGTAGTAAATGTTATGGTGTTGCAAATGGAACCATTGAAGTAACCTATTACAAGCAAGTTGAAAAAGATATGACAAGTGAGATAATTACTAAATCTATAATTGGTGGTTTGGTGGTTAGTCTTATTGTTATCTTTTTTATTCCCATTAAGAAAGATATACGAAATGAGTAGGAGAAGTGTTTTGCTTCTCCTTTTTTGTTCAAAAGACGGTTTTAGACCAACAAAAAGAAAAATTTTACATTTTTCTATAAACAAAATTAGACTAAATTAGACGGAAAGTATTGACATTATCATTCCAAATGAGTATAATTAAAGTATCATAAGATTGGAAGGTGCGTTATGACAACAAAATTGTTTGAAAGACTTGTTACCAAATTCTCTATTAAGGTGGCTGATTTAATTAAATATTTAGAAATATCAAAGGCAACCATTTATAATTATAGAAATCTTGAAAACTTCTCCGATATACCTAAGGACAAGCAATATAAAATATTCTATTTGTTTGGTAAGGAAACAGAAGAAGAATTGGTGCTTGTCTTGGACGAATCAGACCCCGATATTTTAGCAAAATATGTTAATCGTATTTCAAGCATTTTGAAAGGTAGTATGCGAGAGCAAAAAGAAGCTTTGGCTTCAATAGAAGAACTTGAAGCTACCAATGAACGTCTTGTAAAAGAAGTAGCGGCTTTGCAAAGAGAGTTGCAAATGGTTCAAGGATTAAAAGATATAGATGAGTTCACAAGAACCGTTTTACTTGACAAGGTTGCGACTATAACAAAAGGTGCAACAACCGCTGAAATAAAAGAATTTATAGACTATTTGGAGATTTTCGATAAGTATCGTCAAGCTATGAAAAGAGGAGATAAATAATGGGATACTTGTACTTAAACTTTCTTGATAACTTGGAAAAAGGAAGCAAGAGTTGGGACGATTTTTATACCACATCGCTTACCGAACAATACGAGGTGTTAAAAAGAAAACTTGGCGGTTACGCAAGTGGAACACTCCAAGAGTTTATTTCTATGGCGTTCCCTGCTCAAACGTCAAAGTATTATAATATATCTATGCCGTCTTTTGACCGTAGAATGAAAGAAAATAGGTTTGGAAAACAATGTATATATAATATTGTTATTAGACCTGAAAAGGACAATTATTTATCTTATATTCTTCCGTCCAACTACGATTTTATTATAATCGGTGATGTAACGTTTGGTAGCGTTATTGATATTACGGTTAAAGGAATTGAGCTTATTGATAGCAAAGTTGCGAAATTTGGAGAAAAACGAGTTCTTTGTACCGCTGCTTGTGCGTTTAGCAAAAAAGAAATACCTAATCGAATTACGGGTAGAACAAGTCAGGTTGCAGACTATGGAACAAGAGATATGCACGATGCTGTTCTTACTAACGATTTTGTGGCTTCTCTTTCTAATGACCTTTATCCCGTTCCGCATCCCGAAAGAGCGATACAGACTTTTTCCGAATGGCAGAAATATATAAATTTCAGAAAGTATTATTTGGGTAAGCAATCTGAACGTTGTGAAGAAATAACCGATATAGCGGTTTGTAATTCTTATATGATAACAAAAGAAGCGTATCGTAGAAACGAAGACGCTTTTTCGGCATATCTTTTGGATGGTATTGAACAGTTTTCAAAGGGCGAACAAATCATTTTATCCAAAGAGGTTACCGGTTCTGATAGTTTCCCTTTAATTAAAATTGAAATAGCCAAAAATAGAAAGCAGATTCTTTCTGACACTTATGGACGTAACGGAAAAGGAAAACCGAAATACGAAGCAAATCTTCAGAGATACACAAGAGAATCTATGGGTGTATCTTCTATTCCGCCCAAGTATGATGAAAAAGGAAATATGAAAGGCTTGAAAGCGTATTTGTTGGGTGAACGTTATTTGTTTACTTACGTTGACGTTGAGCCTGACTTGACTGCGCTTGATAAAAAATACGAGAAAGATTATGCAAGTGCTTGTGCTGAAATAGATAGCAAGTATCTCTCTATTATAAATAACGAACTTGTTAAGTTTATGGAAGGGCAAACGCCTATCGTGCGAAGAACGTACGATGAGAAATTAGCCCAATACAAACAAGAACTTGCCGAAACGATTGAAAGAGATATTGAAGAAAATAGTGACAAGGAGATAAAGCGAGCCTATGAAGCAGAACTTGCCAAGAAAATTGCTCCGCTTGATGCTCAAAGAAAGAAAAAGCACGATGAAATTCGTGCGAATATGAAAAAACTCAAAGACAAAAAGTTGTCGGAAGATGAGTATGATGAAGAATACGATGTTTTAAGAGCTTCTGCCGAAACGGTTGATATGGAATATTATCAAGAGGTGGATAAAATTAAAGCAAACATCTCTCTTCGTGATTTTTATGTTCGTAGAAACCAAGAAATTATTTCAAAAAAGGAAAAGAGTTTAGCAATAAGTTTTCAGTCTGAAATCGAGCGCATTAAGAAAGAAAAGAAAGGACAATTAGAAGTTCAATATAGGGGTTCTATTGAAAACGAAAAAACTGAGGTTAAAGAAAGACTTCAATCTAAGCTTAAAGCAGATAAGGCTGAAAAGGTTGAAAACGAAACTGTTCGCAAGTATTTGATTTACTTCAGACCCGAAGATACTAACGAAAAAGTTAAGGATTTAGAAAAGCAAATAGAAGCTATTGATGCTAATTATTTGACGTATGATAATCGTGCGGAAAAGGCTAAAATAGAAAGACAAGAAAAGGCATTAAATTCAATTCTTGGCGGCTACGTTAAGAATCCGTTCTTGCCTACGTATTTGTTCTCTCCCGAAACTCTTGCACAAACGGTTAGAGATACGACAAAAGAGCCTGAATGGTGTTTGGAAAGCTTGAATGATAGACAAAAGCTTGCAGTGCGTCGTGCGCTCGCAAGTGAAAGTTTGTTTCTCTTGCAGGGCCCGCCCGGTACGGGAAAAACTCAAGTTATTGCAGAGATAACGGCACAGCTTACTAAACAAGGTAAAAAAGTTTTAATTTCATCTGAAACACATAAGGCGATTGACAACGTATTTGAACGTTTGCCTAAAATCCCTGAAATCAGACCACTTCGTTTGATTCCTTCTCAAAACGGAAAAGAAACAAATTACAGTCCTGAAAGATTGGTAGATAATTTCTATCTCAATATAAGCGGAAATCTTGAAAAGCAAGTTAGAAGATTTGAACATTTTGAAGAAACAAAACTTGTTTTCGATGAACAAATGAAAGCTCTTCGTTGTGACTACGAAAAGGTTCTCAAATTGAAGAGAAATAATGCAAATATCGAAAGAGAGCGTACTTCTCTAATTGATTTGATAAACAATTTGAATATAGAACTTGAACAAATTCGTGAAACGCTCTCGATTGCAAAAGAAGAAACTGAAAAGTATAGAAGAACAAACAAATATATCGAAAGCTATCGTTTTGATGGCGAGGGTGCTGTTGAAATCTATATGGAACAGTTCAGACGAGACGTTCAGGACTTGCTTTTGTCGTTCGCTTGTTTGGAAGAAGTTCCGATTGACAAGGTTTATGAGCTTGCAAGAATAGATGTTGAAACGGTTCGTGATGAACTTAACTCTATTCTTTCCGAAGATATTATCGTAAAATTAAAGAGTCGTCAGCAAGAACTTCGTGGTATATTAAGTGGTTTGCGTGACCCTGATACCGACGAAGCACCCGAAGAAGGCGATGAAAACTACGAAGAATATAAGAAGTATCAAACGGAACTCAAAAACGTGGTAAATTCTATAAAGACAGCTCAAAGTTCTGCGACTTTTGACTTTTCAGAAAGCATTATATTTGCGCTCGTTCCGTCCATTATCAACTCCAAAGAGTTGTTAAAACAGCTTCCTGAAGAGCTTACTGCGTTCAAGATAAAGTTACAAGGCGTTGTTAATTCAATTAAATCAAATCTTGACGTTAAAATATCTTCTCTTTCACAAAAGGAAAGTGAAATTGAATACGCAATAAGCGACAAACAGCTTGAAATTAGCGAAAAGAAAAAACGCTATGAAGAGCTTGGCGAAAATGAAGGAATTGAAGCTTATGGAGAACTTAATTCCGCATTAAAGCAAAAGATAACAAGATTTTTCCGTGATTTTGACATCGTAAAAGAATACGATTCAGATAACTTAGAAGAAGCCTTTACGATTATTGCCGAAGAATGGCGCAAGCTTGAAAGTGGTTATAAGTCCACGCAACAAGAAAACAAAGTTAAAATACCTATGTACAAGGAGATTGTCAAATATCTATCCCAAGAGGACATATTGGAGGAAGATAGACAATCTTACACAAGAGAGTTGTTTAACAATGTAAACGTTTTCGGTATTACTTGCACAAGCCGTGATAGATTTACGAAAAACCAACTCCAAGAACTTGATAGATACGGTATTGAATCGGTTGATATTAGAACGCAAGGTATTGACGTTGTAATTATTGACGAAGTATCAAAATCTTCGTTCCTTGACCTTTTAATTCCTATTCTCTATGGTAAAACGGTTATACTTGTTGGTGACCACAGACAGTTGCCACCGATGTATGATTTAAGACATATGAGAAAAGATGATTTTGAAGGTCTTGATGAGAGCATCATCTCCAAAGAAATCAATGACGGCTACACAGCGTTGTATGAAGAATGTTTCTTCAAAACACTTTATGAAAGTGTTCCTGCGGACTTCAAGGTTATGCTTAATAAGCAATACCGTTGCCACAGTCATATTATGGAAGTTTTCAATCACTTCTATGGAGGAAATGAAAAAGGCTTGACTGTTGGAAAGAAGCAGCAGGACGATGAAAAGGAACACAACTTATCTGTTAAAATCAACGGCAACTCAATTATCGAACCTAAACATCACATTTACTTCATTGATTGCGACCAAAGAGAATCAAGTGCTTATGAAGGAAGCACGTCAAAGGTAAATGAACAAGAAGCAGCTGTTGCAATGGTTCTTCTTCGAGAACTTGATAAGGCAAGTACCGAACTTGAAAAGCAAGGTAAGATAAAAGTAAGCAAGGATAAGAAGATTGATGAAAGACCGAGCATTGGTGTTATCTGTACCTATGGTGACCAAGCGAACTTGATAAAGAAAAAGAGAAAATATCAACAGTTTAGCGGTTTTTCGGGCAAACAAGATGAAAAACTTGTAATTAGTACGGTTGACGATTTTCAGGGCGATGAAAGAGATATTATTATCGTTTCAATGGTTCGTAATCCCGCAGGAAATAGATATGATGCGGAATTTATCAAGAAATTTGAACGTATAAACGTAGCTCTCTCTCGTGCAAGAAAGATGTTGATTGTTGTTGGTTCTCGTAAATTCTTAACCGAAGCAGGCGTAATTGACTTGCCTGATTTGGACGGCAACCACGCATTAGACAAAGTTAATTTCCACGTTTATAAGGAAATTATTGATACAATCAATTTCCGTGGACGTGTACTTACAGCAAGAGATATTATAGGAGAATAAAGATGGAAGAAAAAGTTATAAAACAAATAAAAACTTCTTGTCCTTTTCCATTATTACTCTATAAGACAAGTGTGAAATACAATGAAGTACGTAAGGCTTCAGGAATAGCTTATATTCTGCTCGACTTAATTCAAAAAACAGCAACTTCAAGCGAAAAAATGGGCGAAGTCTTATTGAAATTTGGTATTCCCAAAGAGTTGCACTACATATTCGGTAAAGAAATTGCTAATCTAATTGGAACGGAAATTTTGCAGTCGATTTATCCGGCAACGCATTTCCTTAATCCTAATTATTTTAGTGAGATAATGGTAAAAGATATATCTTTGACTGCTAAAGGACGAAAGATGTTTACCGAAGGAGCTATTCCAACGGGGGTAGAAAAAACGAAAACTAAAGATATTTATTTCAGCCCGGTAACAAGAAAGTTCGACGTAGAAAGCAAAGTTGCATATATGCCGTTAGCCGCTTGTTATCTTGGAGAAGAATTTCTTGACAAGGTTGATATAGATATTTCAGGCTTGGAAGATTATATCAATGCGAACACAACAAAAATTGGCTTAAAAGCTGAGGAAAGAATGGTTTCGTATGAAACCGAAGAACCCAAAAAGCTTCACGTCCGTAAAGAAGATGGAATGACAATCATTATTCGTCCGTCGGGGGTTGAGTTCTCTTTTGAAACGTCTGATGAAACGGCTTTCTTCTACAAGTATTATTCTTCGGCTCTTATGACAGAAGGCTTGTTGATGAAGAACAACTACAAGTTCGTTAATGCGCTCAAAGAAATCGTTTCAGTTCCTACTGTATCAATCACGGAACTTGATAAGGCTGTCAACGTGCACTTGCCGAGTGACGTTCAAAAGCAAGCTACAAGACCTTGTAAAGTGTTTCTTAATAAAGGTAGATTGGGTATTGAGAGAAGCGATAACGTAATCAAAATTGATGATAAAACAAGCGGAATTTTCTTGGATTGGATTGACGAAAATGCAGAGTTTGCTCTCGTGGATAACAGCGCCATTCATTACTATAATGCTTTGAACGTATCTATGCCTTGTGTAAAATTTGGCGATACGTTTGAAATGCAGTTGCTTGTAGAAAGTGTTGCTTCCGCAGAACAATATTCCGAATTGGTAAAAGCAATTTTTGAAGTAGTAAAGAATAGACCGTTCGATTCTGAAAGTGGACGAACCGTATTATTTGTCGTTGACGGATTGAAAGATACTGATTTGTTTGGCGAATACGTGAAAGCAAAATTGTCGGCACTTAAAACGGCTGACGATAAAATTGAATTGCTTATGAAGATGAACGCAATCTTCAATAAGAACGCTGAATGGAAAGCTTATTTTGAAACCTTTGCCAAAGATTTGTTTGAAGCAAGTGTGGAAGAAATAAGACTTGATAATATGATTTATAAAACAACAGTCCTTTCTCCTATAAAAGAAGCTCTTGGAATGACGGAAATAGATTATATTACTAATTTCACGAAGCATATAGCGAAGGACGAAGATAGCGATTTGGTTTATCAAGCTCTTGAAACGGCAGGGTTTGAAACGAATGTTATTCTTGGTGTTATTAATGTTATTGAGAAATATATGCAAAGCGTTATTATCGGGCAAAATATTCTTTCGGAAACAAGCTTGGCTTCAAAATTCCAAAATGTTAAAATAAACTTATGGAAGCTTAACGATATGCTTGGAATCGAGAGTGTATCAGAATATACGTTGAAAGACGATTACAACGTTGACGAGTTCTTTAACGCATACAGCACCTTGCAAACATCTTATAAGGGTATTGAAAAATACAAGCAGTATGCGGCAAAAGAATATGCCCAAGTGAAGCAATTTATGGACATATATGAGCCTATACACGATATTCTATCCATTGAAAGAACAGCTTCTTCTCACCCTGATAGAATAACTAAGAAGTACATAAACGACTATCTTGCACACGGCAAATATAAAGAAGCGATTTGTGATTTAGTTGTCAAACTTCAATATGATTTGCGAGAACTTCTTTCGATGGGAGATGAAGCATCTGCTCACGATTTAATTGAAGAAGCTCGTAGTCAAAAAATGATAGACGGCAAGCAAGCATCTAATCTTCATAAGTTGCGTATGTGCCGAAATGGTTTCCAACACCCCGAAAGAACTCAAATTCCATTTGACAAGGCAACGATTGAGTCGTGGTGTGAAGATGTATTCTCGTTAAAGGAGGTAGAGGAATGAGTCAACAAGTAATAATTGATTATCAGCAAATAGCAATACAATGCAATAGTATTTGCGATATTGCAGAAACACGTTTGAAAGAGCTTGACGAAATGATTGCGAAACTTGAAAGTACGTCAACACAACTTTTGAACGACGAAACGGAACGTCTTAAAAAGCAAATTGAAAAAGAACGTGCCGAATTGCTTAAAAAGATAAAAAACGTTAGAGATAAGGCGGACAGCGATGCAATCAAGGGAGTTATTCGCACCAATAACCACGACGTTTTATATCAAAAACGTGATGAAGCGATAACTGCTGCAAGAGAATTACAAAACACGGTCAATGTTTTGGCTTCCGAAAAGATAATTGCGTTTGATGAAACGTTAAGAACTCTTCTTGGTGATAAGTTGCAGGACGATTACCGCAAGTTGTTAGAAAGAAGCAACGAGGTTGTAACAATAAGTGGGCAAATCCAAAGTTTGTTAGACTCTATTTCTGACGTCGCTTTACGTCAATTCGTTTACTTGGCGTACATTAAAGATAATTCTCTATCGGGCGAAGCTCTAATTAGCGCCGGCAAGGAATTGATGGGAAAAACTTACGAGTCGAGGGTTGAAGAAGAACGTGCGAAAATTCGTGCAGAACTTGAATCTGCCCGTGTCGAAAAGACTGTAATCGAAAAGGTTGTTGATGGTGGCAAGTCTATTTCCGAAATGCGTGAAAGCGCTACTACCGAAATAGTCGGAGAAAAGGTTCGTCAAAAGTCCTTGAAGATTATAATGGATGCAATCAAACAGCGTGGTTTCATTGTTGATAAAAAGAATATTAAAATCAATCGCGAGAGCAACGAAGTTGTTATGGTGGCGTTGAAAGCAAGTGGAGAAAAAGCAGAGTTTAGAGTATTCTTTGATGGTCGATTTATTTATGATTTTAGAGGATACGAGGGACAAGCTTGTCAAAAGGACATAGAACCTTTTATGAAAGACTTGGAGGAAGTTTACGGGATTCACGTAACCAAATCACAAGAAATTTGGAGCAATCCTGATAAGATTTCTACTATGAAATATCAAACGTTTAATACAAATAAGAATCGGAGGTAAGAACTATGGCATTAAATACGACTTTTAGTAGATTAAAAAGAGAAATAGGTATTAAAAAGTGTGTTATTGTTGATGGTAACGTTGGTGACGTATATCTCAATGAGAAAAAGCAAATCGTTGACTTAAAGCAGTATCTTATGGATATGCTCAAAGGTATGGAATACGATGACGTTTTGTATTGGGATAGAATTGACGGTGTTGATGGAGATGTTTCTCGTCTTTCAGTTATAGATGAAGTCGAAGTAGAGGGTGATGCCTACTCTTTTGACGACGAAGAAGAAACT
>ULOH01024292.1_pt1 | contig 11994 bp, 22 predicted proteins | sample 1952421 | NCBI WGS metagenome assembly ULOH01 (sample SAMEA4835599, study PRJEB28245) | human gut metagenome | biome: gut microbiome; material: fecal sample | place: Denmark | collected 2008
GAAACCAGCCACTTTCATATTTAGGAAGATAATGGCAGAAAAGAAACAACCCATCCCGAAACGTGTAATTACGGAAGCCGACGTTGACCGTATCATGAGAACGGCTCCTGATTACATTACGGAAGCATCGGACGAGGTGAAGGACTTGTTTGTCGCTGCTGAATGGGCAAAAGAGGAACGAGACCTGTCTCCTAAAAGATATTTCGACCTTGTGCTAAACAAGGGTACAGAGGAAGAGAAAACAATCAATATAGACTTCCAACAGACGGTGAATGTGGGGGCAGTTGTCAAGACGCACGGTGGTGACATTACGGCTGTTCGTTCAGCCAACGCCAAGCGTCTTCAATACTTACAGTTAGACAGAGCCTACCAACGAGCCGTGTTGGAACTGAATAAGGCTATGGGAGTCCGTTCCCGGAAGCCTCGTAACATTGTCGACTATACAGGTACGATAATGGAACTCTTTGGGAAGTTCTATACCGTCACCGATGTCAGCAAGGTTATGGCGAAGGAATACAAGATTAAGGTTCCTGAGGAAGAACTGAAGAAGTTCTACGTGGAGAACCGAGACTTGATTACCAGACGTCGAGCCGAGTACGTGTTACAGAATAAGGACTTTCGCATAGCCACTGAAACAGGTCGCCTTGAAGTCCTTAACCAAATGCTGGTAGAGGTTGAAATCAAGAATAGAGCAGCAGGGGGAAGCAACGTTGATTACTGTAACCTTATACTCCGTATCATTGAACAGGCTCGCAAGGAAGTCAAAGGGAACGAAATCAAGATGACTGTTGATGGTCGTATTGATATCAACGCCACACTTCACGCTGAAACCAACGTGATGACGATTATGAAACAGATGTCTATCAATGCGCTGGTAGTGGGTTTGACGGCTGCAAAGGTAGGGTTGAATCCAACCGTGTTGATATCACAGTTGGCGTCCTCATGGTATGCGAAGTTCAACGGGTTCAATGGTAACTTGATGGACGGTGAACAGGTACAGTTGCCGTCAGCACTGATTAAACAGTACGACTGGGACCAAATAGAGCGAGCCTCTAAAGAGTTCGTTCAGGAGTTTACCCCTATCACGGAAATCATTGATGAGAAGGAACCTGAGAAGCAAACCACAGCCGAAACAACTCGTAAGAATATGCTCCTACGATTGAAGTCAATGAAGGCAGCGAAAGCACAGGAAGACAACCGTGCCAACCCTGTTACACCTGACGACAAGGATATGAGTCTCAAGGAGAATGGTATGGTATTGGCTCCGGAGCCTGATGAACCCGAAGAGCCAAAGGGTGAGTTCGAAATAGACTACAATCTTAACAAGCATTACAAGCAGAAGAAGAATATGCGTGTAAAGGGTGCGATAGGAGAGTCTATTGCTCGTCATAAGGCACAAAAAGAAGAGGGTGAGGTAAATGTAAACAAAGCGGAAGCAGAAGCCGCAGCGAGACGTGAAAGACGGAAAGCACGTCGCGAAGCAAAGAAGAAAGGAAATAAGGATGAATGATAACGATTATTTCTTCGTAGACCGTTCTGCTGAGCATAAGGCAAGGCGAGAGCGGTTGGCTCAAAAGAAAGTTGAGTCATGGAAGCGTATTTGTGAGTCAGCAAGAAAATCCCGGAAGGGAACCAAATAATTTCGTTTAACAATTTAATTTCAAAGATTATGCAAAAAGACTTTTTGACAATCACCCCAGACTCTGGGGGGGTCACAGGAAGTGACCGTTCAGGCAGGAGCCAACACGGGTAATGCTCGCTCTACCACGATAACCATTTCGGGGGGGTATCACTCGAACCGTAACAGTTAATCAAAGAAAAATGGAAACTGTTCACTTAAATTCAATATTTGTTAATGTGACTCCAGGGTTGATAGTAATGAACCCTAAACCTCCCTTTTTCATTCAAAAGGGTGAAAGTATTTTTGGAAGTTTTAATTTGATAAGTTCTGGATTTATTCGAATTAAAATGGATTTTCTTTCTCCAACAAAAATAATTCGAGGAGAGGCTGGGGATGGAAGTATTACTGATATCAATGTATCAGATAATGGTCTTTCTATAGATTTTCTATGTGAAATTACTTCAGGAGGAAGTTCTTCTATTGCGTTTTTCGTAGATGATGGGACGGACACTCCGTGGTTCTTAATGACAATAACTTATTCTTAGGATAGTGGTGCTCTGAAAAAGAAAGGGGTGAGCCGAAAGACTCACCCTGTTTTTGTTTACCCGTGTACAGGCTTAAAGACCTGTCGGAGTAACATTGTAAGAACGCACCATCCACGCTTCCTTTTCCATGCTTTCAATCATGTCCTCAAGGAAGTTAAGAGTGGCGAGGTCATTCTCGGGGATTTGTTTGTGAATATCTCTGATAGAGCGTATCAACTTATCCCAGTCGTCACGAATGATTTTCCACATGTCAAGAGCCTGTGGTACGGCTTCGCTCATACCGAATTCCCTGATGTGGTTGTTCTGTAACATTGCTTCCATAGAACCCAGCGGACGTTTGCCCAGAGCACGGATACGTTCAGCAACATCATCAACACGTTCAATTTCTTCCTCGTAGAGTTTCAGCATAGCCTCGTGATAGGAACCAAACGAGTCTCCTACGACATTCCAATGGAACTGCCAAGTCTTCAGCATAAGCGTGAAGTGGTCAGCAAGTAAACCATTCAGCAAGAGGGCACTACGTTCGAGTTCCTCTTCAGTTAAACCAGTCTTAATCATTTTCCTTTAATATTAAAGAGTTTATAAACAGTTATATAACGAGTACAAAGGTACAAAGAATAAAATCTTTAGGAAAATCTAAGAATATTCCGGATAAATCATTGGATATATCAAAAGAATGACTAACTTTGTTGCGTCAAACAATAAATCAACGGAATAATATGAAGACTTTAATAGAATTAAAACAGGCTGCTGAAAGTAAAGGTTTACGGTTCGAAGTAAACAAGTGGGACCCGACTATCAGACGTTGGGAAACCGATAAAGTTCCTAATCCTGACTTTATGAAAATAGAGATTGGTATTGAGTACCGTCCTAACATCTGGGCATGGTTTGACGGGTTCTGTAAGGAAGATGTCAAGGATGATGATTTAACCCTGTTCTTCCGGGAAACGTATAATCAAGTATGCGGTCGACAGAATAAGACTTGGAGAAGAGGCTTCAAAGTTGAGCGACAACTGTTTGGAAATGATAACTAATAACCAGAGGGAGTTCACGCTCCCTCACAAATAATTTCGTAGATATGAAAGATGAACCAAGAAACAGAAGTGTGTGGGAACGTATGAAGATGGCGTTCCGTCTATTGTTTAGTGTTAAAGCGTTGGAGCCTGTTTATAAGGAAGGCTGGGAAGATGGTCGTAGAGGACTCTATGACGATTATAAGGTCATGAAGGAAACCATTGAGCCATTCGTGAAAAAGGTTCATGACACGGCTTGGCACGGGGATAGTGCTATTACTATACCAGGAATGATTCCAACGGAACTGTATCGTTTACCGTTCCTTCCAGTTGATGATTTCCTTGGTGCCGGAATAGTTGCCGGACATGATTGTCCTCCGCAACAAATTGAGTTGAAGTATCAGGTCTATAGACAGGACACGCTCGAGAAAGCGTTTCAGGCGGATAGACGGCTTGCGCATGATATCAATTACGGATATATGGAAGCCTCTAAGAGTCTTGCAAAGTTCCTGTTAGAAAATGGGTTCGTGAAACATCGTGTTATCGCTAATTCGAGAAGCCCATACCCGACATTCGTATTCTTTACGAATGTGATGAAACGGGTGTTATCACGTTATAATAGTGCGGTAAATCTGCCGTTGGATTGCACTTAAATATTGCGAGGTTGAGCCGGACTGGGAAGTTCGGCTCAATTTATTTTGAAGAATTCCCGAGGAAACTCTTTGATATCTCAATCTGAACCACTACATTTGTACAGTCAAATCAATAAAACCAATGTAATATGGAATTCAAAGAACAATCCGTCCCAACTGGTATCTTGCTTAAGATACGTAAATTACAGGCTCTTGCCGAAAGAGGAGTAGGTGGTGAAGCCACAAACGCAAAATCCTATTGTCTGCTTTGTGCGAGAAATACGGTATTGATGAGTCAAAACTCGATGAAGAAGAGAAACAGTGGTATGAGTTCGAGATGAGAACATCAGTCCAGAAACTGTTCTTGCAGTTGTACGTCAGTGTATATGGTACGACTGAACGCTATCTCAAGGAAGTTGAACTGTGGAAGAGAGGTCGTAAGAAGATAGTGAAATGTAAGTTCACCCGTGCTGAATATATTGAGTTTAGTCAGATGTGGGAATGGCACAGAAAGAACTATCTGGCTGAACGTAAACGCATGAGAGAACTGTTCCAGATAGCCTACTACGATAAATTCAAGATGTATCCTTCGGAGACCTGTGATGAGTATGAAGCCCAGCGGTCAAAGAAGAAAGACAGTGACCTCACAATGGAAGATATATTAGCAATAAACATGATGGCAGCAGCCTGTAAGAACAAATCCTTCTACAAACAAATAGGAGAGGCAAACGACGACGAAGACGACGATTAATGATTTCCCCGAAAATAATCGGGGATTTCTTTTGATATATCAATCTTTATACATATATTTGCTTCCGTAAATCAAACAAGTGTAATCATGAGAAAGAAAACATCACATCGCGAGAAGGACTTCGGTCTGGTTCAAAGAGCCTTATGTGGCGACCAGGATGCCTTTACAACGATATTCAAGAAGTACAATGTTATCCTCACTATTCAGATTGGTGAGATTATCAATGACAAAGATTTAACAGCCGACATCGTAATGGAAACTTTCGAAAAGGCTTTCGAGAGGTTGGAACGCTTTCAACCAGACTATCAATTGAGTGCGTGGTTAGTTCGTATCGGCAGGAACTGTGCGATAGACTATTGTCGTAAGAAGAACCGAGTGAATATCGTCAGTATTGATGAGGGGTTCGACGATACCGAGGATGACCGACCTACGTTACAAGTAATAGACGACAGCCGTACACCTGAAGAATCCTTGTCGTTCAATCAGCGAATAGAATATGTAAAGAGCGTCATGCAGAAGATGCCGTCAACATCAAGACGGGTTATTCAAATGCGGTTCTTTGATGACTTCACCTACGAAGAAATGGCTGATGAACTGGGGTTCACTCTTCAACAGGTCAAGAACGCTATGCATAGAGCGAAGCGAGACCTCATTGAACTTATAGAGTTGCAGGCATACGATGACGTCCTTCATAAATAAAAGAGGAGTTCGTCATAACGCTATACAGGTATGAGAATGACAAGTTATTTCAGGTCTCTTGTTAAGTCAGGGACATTGGACAGCAGTAAATCGTTTGCCTTGCTGCTGTCCGTAATTATAGGAGCCATCATCGGTTTAGTGGTGTGCTTCTGTCTTATTTGGGACGTCGTGACCAACGGGTACATCAAGACAAATTTGAACGAATTGGGAGTGTTCCTATTGTGTGCAGGTGGCTTCATGGTTGGTGGCGGGATAAACAAGGTATTTGGCGAAAAGTATTTTAAACATCAAAAACCAGAGAAGAATGAAAAAGAAGTTTAAAGCGAAAGTTTCGGGAGTGTTTGATATCGTTCAGTTGGGCGATGATACATTCAGCGAGGTGGTAGATAAGTTGAAAGCCAACGACTACCATATTGACCAACAGTTCACGAGCCGTGAAGGGTGTTACATCGAAGCCATAGGCGACGGTGGAACAAAGTGTGTATCCCGTGGGGATATGGTGTTCACGGACGAGACGGGAGAGTTATTTATCATGTCGGAGAAACGATTCAATGCAACGTATGAAGAAGTGGAAGAAGATTCAAAAATCCCTAATCAGGAAATGGCGGCAGACCCCAGTGTGATTGGTTCGGTCATCAGCCTGTAACAGTCATAGAAGACCGCTGGCGTGGTAAACAGAACATTCTGAACCGTAAAGGAGGGAAGTCTCGCAAGGGAGGACACTATGTAACAGGTCAATATCAGAAGTGTCGTAGATGCGGCAAGAAGTTAAGTAATTTCGAAAGATGTTGGTAATGAATACAGAGGAGAAAGAGGTGAGGGAAGGGGTTGTTACCTACTATGGAGACCTCACGACGACAGCGAATTATCTATGTAGGTTCCAGAGGGATGAGGCTGAAGACCTGACGCAACAGACCGTTACTCAGGCTCTCACTCACATCTCACAATATAAGCCAGGAACGAACCTCAAGGGATGGCTCCTAACTATCATGCATAATCTGTTTGTGAACCTGTACAGGAAGCAGCAAAGAGCCGAGATAGTATCATTCGAGGACTGGACACCTATTGACAGACCCGTTGATATATTAGGTCATCAGGAACTGTTCGATGATGTTAAGGCTACATTGAACAGAATGCCGGAAGAACAGGCTCGACCGCTGTGGTTGTACGCTCAAGGATATAAGTATGAGGAAATCGCCTCGATGACGGGTGTACCGTTGGGAACCGTCAAGTCCCGGATATTCACGACCAGACAGGAATTGAAAGAAAGTTTTAACCAAGTAGAATACTGATATATGTTAAAGATGAAGTTTTGGTTCGAAGGGAACCAGTTACAGCCTGACTGCAACATTCACGGAGGCTGCAAGATAGGGAGTTCAGCCTGTCATGCCTGCCCTCACTGTGTACGGGTAAACAGCAAAGACCAGGAAGTTCTGTGTCTTGGCGATGGCTCGGAGTATAAGGAAGTCAAGTTGGAAGAGTTGAGGGTTGGCGACAGGTTTAAGACAGTGAAGAACGTGTACGGGACTCTCTATACAGTAAGGGAAATCAAGAACGGTAAAGTTATGGTGGACAGCGATGTCACGTCAATGTCAGTCATCAAGAACTTTGATAAGGTGTTCTTGCTTCCTGTATGAGAAAGTAATTAGCAAACCGAATGAGATGTCAGCACTGGATAGGAAAGTTTCTTAGAACGACTGTTAGACGTCTCATTCCCTAAATTAAAAACGAAAGAAGATTATGAATAGTTATGATTATATCCCCGACTGGTGGATAAGTGTGGTTCAACTCAAACAAAGTAAGGTTATGGAAAAGACTCATGCAGTAATAGATACTTCGATAGGCTGTTCGCCTGACGAATATTATCGCTTCTACGGAACGCTCGAGGAATGTCAAGCGTATATCAAGGAACACGAGAACGAACCTAACTTGGGGATAATACCATGATACACTTCGCTCAGAACAATGACATCATCATTGGTGTGGACTTTGGTTACGGTAACGATATCGCAGTGAAGACCACAGCAAAAGTTCACGAAGATGGTAGGATTGAAATACTGTCATCGGAACGATTAGGGAGAACCCGTGATATCAAACAGGAACATCGGGATAGAATAATTGAAGAACTTAAACAATTCGGAAACCAAAATGAGAAGGAATATCCATGTAATGTATAAGAATTTCAGAGGCATAGTGCTGACGAAGACCCTGTTGGGGTTCGAGGGAAGACTGAACCCTGCTCAACTCAAGAAGGAACTTGAGGACAAGAATGTAGAGTGTTCATTGGTTGTGGGTTGGAGCCTGTATGAGCCGGATGAGGTTACCGAACTCACACCGTCACAGGCTATGGACTTCCATGAATGTCTTCAAGAATTGAGCGATGTTGATATCCGCTTCAATGTGAATGGTCATTCAATCGAGAACGGTTCAATACGGCTGTCGTATAACATCTATGAGCATAACATCATGGTTACACGGGTGTGGCTCAATGGAAAAGAATCAAAGGAATTGGTGGACACAATCCAGCAATGGTTAGATAACAATCAAGATTTTATAAAGTAGATTATGGAAGCATTTAAAGTAAGACTCATTCAGGAGTACAATGAATTGAATGAGCGGATTGGGAAGTTAAGCGACTTCCTCAAAAATCCTAACGGAGTAGAACTCTCAGAGAAGATGATGGCTGTCATGGGTGGGCAGCAAGTGGCTATGGAAGAGTATAGCCGTAAACTCTGGGAGCGAATGGAAATGTTAGGTATCACGTCAGAAGATGTGATGAATCCTAATTACACGGGTCAGAATATGTCCTTCGGTGAGGCATTACAGGCTCTCGAGGCTGGTAAGTGTGTTGCTCGTAAGGGGTGGATAACTACCTGTTTCGTGGTCAAGCAAATCGACAGCGACATTCCGGCTGAGGTTGTTCCTAAGATGCAATCGCTCCCGGACAGTGCTAAGGAAATCATCAATAAGACTCATCGTGAAGACATCCACTACCGGAATCAATGCCTTATGATAGTTCAGGGCACGGAGACGTCAGTTGCTACAAATTACGTTCCGGACTGGAATGATATGTTCGCAAAAGATTGGATAGTGCTATGATAGTTCTTCTCATTATATTGTGCGTACTGCTGACGGCTGTTATCGTGCTGTCGGTATGGGGATACACGTTATTGTCAAGGAAGATTGATTATGTGTACGGAAATCAATCCATATTGTATCAGAAGATATTAGAGGCTGAGATACCTGTGTTATGCTCGTATCTTGGAGTTCTCGAAACGGCTCGTCGTGAGGCGTTGGCTGATGAACGGTATGAAGATGTGCAAAGGTTGATTGAGACTATCCGATATAATACAGGGACGTTGGAGCAGTTGAGGCGGGAGTACAGTATGATGCGGAAGGATAGTCAGTCGACTCGATAGATTCAAGGAAGGGTGTTCGATATTCGACATCGGGTTCTGGATTATGTGTGGAGGGGTGTGATGAGTCACGGGTGATGGCTTGTTACATCCCTCTGGACGTCTCGAACAGGGACGTCCACCATCAACATGGTATAATGCTGAGCCTCACAATGGTTAGTTCCTAATAGAGTATAGTAAGAGAGGTGATGAGGTTGGTGATGTCTTATACCTACCAATAAAGCAAGTAGGGGTGATAATCACTGATGGGTATAGAGCCTCCCTATATAGGTCTATACATAGTTAGTCAGTATATGGGTGTAGAGGTGAGGGGTTTGGGTTGAGGCTGGGTGTTATTGGGGTGTGGTATGGGTTGGTCATTGGAGGTTCAGGGTATTTCGAATCCGGACTGCAACACTCTCCTGCGCCAGAATCCTGCGCGACTCAACCCCGAAGAACCGTGTCTGATGACTGTTCCTACTCTACACCCAGGACTCCGTGGGCTGTCATTTGCGACGATATCGTATGCCTCACTATCCGTTATCACGAGACTGACACGCTGGCGTCGAAAACAGCCTGTAAATCACCCTAAAAACCTCTCCACCAAGACACGGATAATTGGTTGCATCTACTCCGGGAAATTCGGTACAGAAGTAACAGCGTCCGTCATGGGGAGTTGTCATCACCCTAACATGGTCACCCCACAGCGAGTTAAGCCGGAAATGACTGTTTCGAAAAGTTAAATCTTGAGGAAAATCTGAAGAAAGTTGGAGAAACTCTTTGCGGATTCATCAGAATCCACTACCTTTGTGTCATCAAAGTAAATCAAATGTCAAATATTAAAACAAATAAGGATATGAAAACGTCACAAGATTTTAACAGTAACTTCGAACAGTACAATGAACAAATCGAAATGGAGATAGCAAACCTCAATCGTATGCGTAATGAAATGCAAGCCAACGGTGCTGTCGCTCAACAAATCATCAATGACTTGGAACCTGTATTAGCGAAGTTACACCTGACAATCGACTCATTCACTATGAACCGTCCTGACAAAGAGAAAGCCTCTCATCGTGGTCGTCTGAGCCTGACACTCAACTCTGACGGGAAGTTCAAGTTCATTCAGTTCCGTGGCTATACTTCACGTGGTGCTGGTAAGAACGAAAGCCGTCTCGATAGCAAAGCCGAAAAGATTTGTGAAACTGTACAGGGTGCTCTTCGTGACTCTATAAATGAACTCCGCTGTGCAGTCAACCCGTTCAGTCTCGAAGTAAGGGATGGTAAGGAAACAGGTCGTGTGCTGATGGACATCTCATACAACTTCTAAGGACATAATCGAAGAATTCCCTCAAGAAAATTCCGGATGGTTCATTGCTGAGTCATTCGGAATGACTATATTTGTACTGTCAATCAATAAAGAAGTAAACAGTATGAAAACAATTAGTCAAATCCAACAAGAGGTTCTCGCCACTGCTCAAGTGACACTTGACGAACTTCAAGCCTCTATCGAAAAGTTCTGGGAACAGGGTTGGGAACGTAACGAGGAAGCGAAAAGAACCTGTCAGGCTTCCAAGTGGTACGCTGACAATATCTCAAGAGCCATCCGTACCTATGCTTCTCATAAGAACCTGTACGAGAAAATCCTGTCAGGTGAATATGTAAGCCAATATCAACTTCGCGAGGACGCTGTGGCTGAGGCTACGAAACAACTCGAAAAGAATGAAGAGTCCTTCCCTCGCTCACTCAATCACACCTACCAAACCGCTGTCCGTCGTACCTATTACACGCTCTGTGGTTACACTCATGAGGACGAGATGGTTCACACTCCTGGAGTACGTTACGACCGTCAGCCGGAATACATTCGTAATAAAGAAATACAGGCTTCAGGAATCCTGAGCATTCACTTTTACTGCGACTCTCGTGAGAAGTTCTACGCAAAGCGTGACCAAGAGGTACGGTACACAATCGAACAGGCTACTGCGAAACTGAAATTACAGGTAGAGAAGAAACTCACTCCTATCAAAGATAAGATACAGTCGTTCGACCTCATCTCTTTTAGAGGTCAGCAGGGAAACTATGTAGGCGAGTGGGTGATACGTACTGAAGACGCTCGGTACATCTTTAAAACGAGTTGTATTCTGGCTGGTGGCTATAATATACAATGCCTTCACGCTCGCTATATAGCCAATCTTAAACAGGTAAAGAAATAAATCTTGAGGATATCCCGGAAATTCTTCCGGGATTTCTTTGATATGTCGATAGAACGCAGTACATTTGCTCAGTCAATTAAAACAAATAAATCATGAGAACAAGAAGAACAACCCCGAAAGTATCAAGAGAAAGAGCGATAGAAATCGCTTCTAATCACAACTGTGTGTCAATGGAAATCGCTCGTAACTATACGGACAGCGAACTCAAGGAAGTCTTGAGACAGTTAAAGTTGAAAGGAAACTTCTAATCGGAGGACGTGGCTATGTTACAGAAAGGTTCAGAACAGTACAAACAGGCTCAGAAGTTAGCGAATGAAATCAAGGACATGGCGGGAACTGACCGCTGGAATAACAATTCCTATTTCGACATCGCTTTCAATGCCCTCGGACAGTTCATTTGTAAAGTACAGGCGACAGACGGCTTCGCTGCTAAGATAGCCGAAACAGTCGACAAGACGATGAACCCCTACGGAAAGAAAGTTGCGTTCATCAGTGACAAGCAATCATGGATATTGGCTGTTGCAGCCGTTGAAAATAATATAACACTATAATCATCATGGAAAGAATAATTTGGACAGTATTTGAGTTCTTCTGGGGACGCTTCGGAAGAAAGAAGTTAGTAAAGAAGTACAGGGTATGGTGGCAGCGGTTCTGGATAGCCGTGTTCGTCTTCCTATTCCTGTGGGGAATGAAGATATTCCTTGAGTGGTGGGACGGTGTGGTTCGGTTCCTGAACTATGTGATATGGGGATAACAGTACGAATCAATAAATAAGAAAGGTATGGGAAAGATATATGACAGGCTCCAAGAGCAATTGAAATTAGAGGAGCACAGAGGGAATGCTGAGGACTGTATAAAGATATACAATAAACTCAAAGAAATGAATGACGGAAGCGTGTGGAGTTCCGACTGGCAAGTCCTCACCACTATTGGTGGGTGGATAGGTGAGCGTCCACACGCTCAAATGGCTTATAAGCCAAGCAAGGTTGGATACGTATTCTTAAATGGAATAAGAGATGAGAACACTAACAGTTGAGAAAATCGGTGAGACCGAAAAGGCTATTCAGTATCGTGTGACGTTCTGGATAGTTGAGAACCCCGAACACCCTGTATGCTGGGAAGGGAAAG
>ULOH01025346.1_pt1 | contig 11949 bp, 6 predicted proteins | sample 1952421 | NCBI WGS metagenome assembly ULOH01 (sample SAMEA4835599, study PRJEB28245) | human gut metagenome | biome: gut microbiome; material: fecal sample | place: Denmark | collected 2008
TGTAGCTTGACACAGTTTAGTTTACACTCTCGTTTATATTAAAGTGTAGGATTCTTTAATACTGTCTTACTGATCAATCGTAATGGCATCGCCTTGTAGCGATGGGTGTTATTTCCATTACTACCACTCACGAAACGTACGTTGGAAAAACCCTTCTTATCGTTGTACACGTCGAAATAGTTATACCAGTAACCATATTCCGGACTTCCTCCACTGAATCCTTGTGTTCCAGAGACTAGTGTTTTGGTCCAAAAGACCACGTGCATTGGATATTTATGGCTTTCACCTTCCAGATATCCTCCGTATGGCAGATAGATGGTTTTCAACTCAGAGCTTGTTGTATTCATAAATGTACAATAGTACGATTCTCCAAGAGCAGTATGGCGTACCTCTGTTTTAAGCGTACCATTTGCAATCAAGTCTTCAAACACCGATTTCTCTGGTATTTCAAAGCCTTCAGGAGATAGAGTAGAGGATAGATTCCCCTGCTTGACATCTGATTTATTCTTATCCTCTGAAATCTTGAAGTATCCACCGATAGCACCTTTATGGTCTTTAAGTTCGTTGACGTCTGGTGCATAAGGACTATTGTCGGTAGCACCCAGATTACGGTCAAGCATGATGTAGGTTTTAGTTTGTCCCTGCACCTTCACTACACCATAATAGAACATACCTTTTATCTTAAGATTGTCATCACCACCCTCTGCTAATTCATATTTGTTTGCCATATTTTCTGTTATCTCATGGAAGATACCAGTATGATAAACAGTGTAGGTGATGTTGATACCAGCTGCGTTTTTTATCGTAAAGGTGCCTTTCCAAAGATTATAATTATTATCGTGCTTATCTGCCAACGTCACTTTCCAGTAACGTCCGTCATCGCTAACAGTGAAATGGCTATCGTTATCTGTAAGTTTATCCCCTGTCAGCTTAGGAATCTTATAACTGTAGGCATTCTTTCCTACAGTAAAATGAAGACCATCATTTCTTTTTACGTTTTGCATTTGATCTGGTCTGATTCCTTTAACCTCCTTATCCAACCAGGCAAAATAGTCTGATTTATACTCACTGTCATTTTCAAACATGATGACTTTACGCTTAGGGTCGTCTCTCATAAAATTGAAACCAGCCTGGGTTATCTTCACATCAAGTTTGAGATCACCAGATGATATCGTAACCGTTCCTGTTCTTGGGGTTTCATGAGTGTTTGGAACCAGCGTAAACTTCAAAAGATATTTTTTGCCAGAAGATGACAGGCTACCACTTTCAGGAGTTGTAATTCCTTCACCCTCCTGAGTATAGCTTTTGATCCAGCTATCCCTGCTATCATTGATATTTACACCATATGTTGCAGATTTGAGCGTAGTGACCAAAGTGATTTTTGCTTCAGTAGCTGTTGCCTTGAGGGACAAATTATCGCTAACACCCAGTTCGTAATCCTTGCAAGCTATCATGTTGGTGATGGCAGGATTGTCATCTACAACATCTGCCACCAATCTGTTTTCCGGTTCAGCCTTGATAGCTTCAGACAAAGATTTGAAACCATAGTCATTCACCTTGGTTACGGTGATGATATAGTTATGGTTTCTCAAGAGGGCATACTGATTCTTCTTGGTTGTTGCATCCTTGTAGAGCCCCACTTTATAGTAACCTTCTACATTGTTGTATTTTGCCTTGATGATAGCGAAAGCTTTACCTGCAGATGTTTCTGTTACCATTACTTCACGGCTTGTTCCATCGCCGAAATCTGTGCTACTAAACTCTGTTGTCTCTGCTAAGGCATCGGTTGGTTCTGTATAACCAGCAGGGGCGATAGCACTCTTTGCAGCTGCATGATTGATGATAAGACCAGCATCTTCTTCATGGAAATCAGTCTTTACCGCATCAGCTACTTTCAAGGTAACCTTGGCATATTGTCTATACAAACTGACATTTGCCGTACCATCCAAGAGCTCCGTTAAAGATACGCTACCCCAACATACTGGGCTGCTTGTATCTATTGTTCTAGGTGTAGCTAACGCAATGTTTTGCAAATCTTCTGCTTCTGTCTCTTCGAGATTGCTTACGTTTGTTACCAGATGAACAGTAACTGTTCCAGATGGGACATTACTGATTTTTGCCTGATACGTTCCGTCTGTATTCTTGCTTACAATGTTGACATTCGCCATACCTTTGTAAGTATTGCTTTTGCCATAAAACACAGCAGTAATCTTACCTATGCTTTCTGTAGCCCCCGCTCTAGTATTAATTTTCTTTTCGGAGAAGTTGGGCAACTCAATGTTCAAGACTACCCCCTCGGCAGGGATTTCATCCCCGCCGAGTCCGATAGCCTCCATCGTATCCTTGCAGGAAACAAGGCTTAGGAGCAATCCCATCCATATCATTAAATGCTTTATCTTCTTCATTTTTCCAATATTATTTATTCAGTTACGCCATTAGGCTTACCTTGATGCCATTTGTCTCCTTGGTAATAACCAGTGTCGCCATACTTCTCGTAGCTATTGCCATCGAAGAGTGTAATAGTAGGAGATTTATCGTTGTCTTCCTTTTTCAGGAGGATGTTTTTTTCGTGTTCCCCTTTTACTGCTTTCAACTTGATGGTTGTTTTATACCAATCTTTTCCCACCTTCTCGCATTTCCAGCTTTTTTTGGCTTTAGTATTATCCCAAATGGTAAACTGGTTTTCTCCTGATGCGATACCATATACCTTATACCATCCAAAAAGCTCAAACTGGGTATATACCTTGAACTCTATGTCCTCAATTTCAGGCATATCATCATGTACACGCCATATAGGGTCGGATGTAGGATCATAGACAATCCATCCTTCACGATCTTCATAATCGAAGAGAGGAATACCCGGCTCTAGATGATGAGGACAACGGTGTAAACTATATCCTTGATCTTGATATGTATTATTACTGAACATAATCAATGTCTCACCTGGCGTAATAGTTCTTGTACCTTCTGATTTATTTGTATTTGATACAGACTGCGCATATTGACCGAAGTCTTTGTAATACCATCCGGTGTTAGTCTTGTCGGCCACCATTTCTTCTCCAGGCCATCCATTTCTAATGTTCGGATCTCCTTTCGTAAAAAGCCAACCTTTTCCTGTAACGGCATCTTCTGTTTCGCCTATCTGGGTATAAACATAGATGCGGTGGTTGTCTGGTTGGGGATCACTTATATCTTTTGCATCTGAATTCCATCCATCGCTCCAGTTGTTTGCATCTATTCCTTCAGGTAAGATTCCCTGGAAATTATCGGAACCGTTACCTCCGTTATATTTACTTCGGTCATTGATTGCTCTGAAATAGATACGGTAGTCACCGATAGGAGGACTAACTGTTACACGAACAGTCTGAAACTTAGATCCATCATCTTTTGACGTTACCTTGAATTCATGAATGGTGGTTGTTACAGGATCTTTCGTAGCTGTAACCATGAATGTTCCTGTTGCATCATCCGATGAATTTACGCTCATTTTGATGATAGAGCTACCTTTTTTATCTGTAATTTTATCCAGCACAATACCACCAAGGTTAGTATCCCATTTGATGGCTCTTATATTATTTTTTGGCTCTGTACTATTATAGTAGATGACAAGTTCTTTTGTAACATCCAGATAAGGTGTAACATCATAATGTACATCTATATATTTCTTGAGATTATTTGCCTTGAGCCAAAACTTAGCAGTGCCTTTTCGCTCATTTCCTGCATAATCATTGATTGGGATATTTGGATTCACGCGAAACTCTATACTATCATTACCATTAGCGTCTTTACCACGTTTGGTGCCAATGATGATGTCTTTTGAGTTTATTTTAGTATCGCATCCAAACCCTACTGTGCCTGCATTCGAATTATATGTGATATAATCGTTTGTCGTTGACGTAACATTAGCCTCCGTCTTGCTTACCCACAATGTAGTATGGTTGAAGTCGGCATCTATTGGTACTGTCTCCCAGGGCTTTACACTTACCTTGCAATCCAGCTCCATATTACCGAGGGTCTTGATAGCACCAGTAATCTCATAGAAGGTACCGCGAGGGAATACGGGTGTGGTGCTGCTTTCATCCTTCTTATGACCCAGATTGATACGATAATTGTTGACTGCAGAATTTCCTACCTTACCATTGATGGTAAGATAACTGCGGTCGGATTCTGATGAGATATATCGCTCAGGAAGATAATACGTCTGCTGGAAAAGCCATTTCTCCGCAGCATTATCTGGAGCATTCTTCGCATCTCCGGTTCCTTTAATATCATCATTGTTATTTGTTGCTGACGCAGATCTGTTGTCAGTCCATTCGGTATAGTATACGGCTGGACCTTCAGATGTCTGATACGTATTGCTTGAAAAACCATCCTTGTAATCTTTATCTGCCCAAGAAGGAGCCTCGAATTTACCGCCCCAGTAAAGATGGGTAAAAGGAGAGAGTTTCTCGGCTGAAATACTGTTGATGCTAAAGGGCTTGCCTCCGAAATTGGTTGCAACTTCTGCGTCATTTGGATCGAAGATAAGATTCAGCTTAACCTTTACGCATGTAAACTTCAGGTTAGCTGCTACCTCGGTATATTTATCACCCGCAGCTGTAATCACGGTTTCAGCAAGCTTGCCTGTGGCATCCTTCTCTGGTTCGTAAATCATCGGGATATTGGTGCATACAGGCATACCTGGTGTACTTGTAGGTCTGTAATCGAGTACTATTTTTTTGAGCTCATCTTCAGTTTGGATAGTCTGACCACTCAACACCTTGTTCATGTTGGCAACCACATAGATATGGTAAGTGCCCGGCTCGATATTGAGCTGATAGTTAGCTACATGCTCCTCCAGCATCATCGAAGCCAGTGGGGCAGGGAGCGTCTCTACCAGGAGCTTGCCTTCATTTCCTGTAGGGAAAGCATAGAGGCTCAGGTCGTTGATCTGGCATTCATCTACCGTGGCATTATAGGTAGGAAGGCCGGAAGCATCGTCGGGATTGGTGCCGCGGCTGCTGAGCACAGTTGGCACGAGTACATGCAAGTTGCTTTCTGACGAAATGGGAGTGCGCTCGCCTCCAAGTTCGTCAGAGCAACTTACTGTAACCAACAATATAAACCAACTAACTAAACTTAAAATGAAATCTCGTATTTTCATTGTTTCTAATTTTTAAAGTCAAATACTCTTATGAGCTAAATGCCCGGAAGGGGCTCTGACACCTGAAACGGTTAGAAATCGACACGCTGGATGCGCTTGCTCCAATCCAGGATGGAAATGCTGAGCTGCACATACTTCCACTGGTTGCCCTGGAGGAAGAAGTCGAGCTTGTAGTCGTACTCTCGGTCCAGGAATTCCTGCTCTGAATAATGGCGGGCTTCGAAGGCACCACGGCCTTGAGCCAGAAAGTCTGCAAGATTGATGCGTGCCACCTCTTCGCCAGTAGTCTTGTTCGTGATGGTGAGGATGGCGTTCTTGTCGTTTTCTTCTGCCGGATGCCAGATGAGTCGGGAGAACATGAGGGCGGCATGAGCGGTGCGCTCCTTTACATTGCCCTCGGTATCCTTAAACTCAGTGGTCCAGGTGTAGTATGGGGTATATGTCAACTCCTCGTCGGGGAGGAGAGAGTTGTCGTAACTGATATCGCCGTTGGCATTGGTTATCTGATAACTGAAGTCATCGGCATTGATGTTGGCAGGCTCGTCGGTCTGATGCAGGCTGATGGTGAGCTGCTTGGTATCACGAACCAAACCGATGGTATGGCGTGTAACCTGCAGATCTTTTACTTCAACCAGTTCGTTGCTGAGTCCCTGCCAGAGTGTATCAAGCGGTTGGCTCTGGTTGTTTACCTTGCCCTGTTCGCGGTCGAGTCGTGCATGGAGGGCGGTGATGTTGTCACCCTGCTGTGGCAGAGCTATCTGGAATTTGGCACCTGGCTGCGCAAGTGCATCTTCGTATTTCTTTTGGAAGGCGAAGGTTGCGAATCTGTATTTGCCCGGTTCCAGATTGATTAGCATGGCATAGTTAGGGTCCTTGAGCGGCTGTGATGTCGCATCGTTATAGGCATCATGGCGAGCAATGAAGTTGCCCTGCTCGTCGTATACGAATACGCTGAGTCCGCCCACATGATCTTTGAACATGTCGGCACGCTGCACGTTGTAGTCGTACTTGAACTGCAAGTCAACACCCATGTCACAAGGAGGCAGGTCGTCGTGCATCAAGTCGTTGCAGCTTGCTAGCAGGCTGCCGGCCATGATGAAGCCCCATCCCATGCATATATTCTTGATCCAACTGTTAAACTTCTTGTTTGCCATGATGCTTATCTGTTTTATGAAAAAGTAAAGTGTATAAATAGATTCTTATTTTTCCGAGATAGCCAGCCGCTCCTTAGCGCTAGAGCGGCTGAGCTATATATAATAATGTGTAATGGATTACAAATCGACTGTGTCTGAACGCTTAGCCCAAGAAAGGATCTTCACGCTGACGCTAAGATACTTCTCGTTCTCATCATCTGGCTGAGTTGGGTCTACTGGAGGCACACCAGGGTAGCCAGGACCATAGACGTTGCCAACAGTCAAGTCATACCAGTTGTTACGGAGCATACCATAACGGCCAAGATACTTGACGTTATCTGTTCCATAAGATTCACCTGAGTTCCATGGAGTCAATGAGCCGAAGTGCTTAACACGAGCGATATAATATGTAACACCCCTAAGATAGGTATTGATACCAACCATCTCTTCTGGACGACCAGCTTTCAAGCCGAGTTTATCATTAATCTCTTTAACGATTTGTGTACCTGTCATACCACTATAATCTGTATCGGCAACAAGAGTTTTACCAGTAGAATCCTTGATATCTGTCAAGGTAATCACATGAGAGCCTTCTGTCTTGAGATTTGTATAGTCAACTGTACAACCTGGGAGAACTGAAGTTGCTGCAGTATTAACTGCAGTCTCTAAGGCTGCTTCTTTCAGGATAGTTGTCATATTACCGATGGTGTAGAATGTTCCATCTTTATCTGCAAGGGGATTGCCTGCATCATCCTTAGGAGTATATGTTGCCTTGAAGATAACGCGGGTTGTCTGACCCTGATACATGTTTGCCAAGTTGAAGGTGTTCTCTAAGCAATATGCTGACTCTGCGAAGGTTTTGTTGATTCCACTTGTAGCATTGATGAAATTGAATTCTGCCTGTCTTTCTGCCTCTTTATCTGTTTTATTGAGATTATCCAAATTGTAGTTAGGATCCTTACCCCAATAAACACGGCTGTTAGTACCTATGAAACGAGGAGTAGTCCAAATGGCAGAGAAATCTGTGCTCAAGCCATCAATATTATGAACAGCGTATGTCTTCTTGTTTGTGATATCCAAAGCCCAATTGTTGAATTCTACTGTACTCTGTGTAGGAGTATTTGTTGCCTTGTCTATAACTGTTTTTGTAGCAGGATCAGTAACAGACATCTTCGCTACACCACGCTCTACATAAACTGTTGCGGCACTAGTTCCTGCCTCTGCTTTTTCCTTGGTAGAATAAATATTTTCTTTATCAATAGTAACCAAAGTTGTTGGTGAGGCAGTTCCTTTCAACGGAGCATTAGCCATATAGAAGTCATTATCAGCCGCCAAATCGTCTACTGAAGGAGTCAAAATTTGGCTGTTCCACTCATTATAACTTTGACCAACAGTAGGCAATGGTACCTTTACTCCACCAGTTTTATTGTTATTAAGCAAAACCAAAACATAATATTGATTCTTGGTATCCACATTAGTAAGCTTTGCTACCAGCTTTTTAGAAGTTGTTGTGATACCACCTGTAGTATCGTCAGTCCAATCTGCAGCAGCTGTTGGTAAATCTACGCTCTCAACAAACTTGCAAGAGCCTTCATCTGAACCATACTTCTGGAAAATAAGGGCAGTTGCGCTTTTTACAGCATACTCTTTTGCTGTGCCTTCATCCATTTCAGCACCACCAGCATCTGCAGCACGAGTTCCACTTACCGAAGGCAAGTTGATGGTGAAAGTTGCATAACCAACACCAGTTTCATTAGTACCAGTACCTGGACCTGCGGTTCCCAGGTCCTCATTGCTTGAACAGCTTGCTGTCATAGCTGCGATGACAGCCAAGCCAAATAAATGTTTAATCTTCATAATTTTTGAAAGTTAAGCTTGTTTATAATCGTTATTCTCTAATTTTCTGTTATTCCAATTCCTTTATCTGCTTGAAGACATCTCTTACACGCTCTGCCTCTTTCGAGTTGCCTGCCTTGGCAAGATGCTTTTCGGCAGAAGTAAGATCACCTTTCTGCAAATCGGTGCAGGCGGCATTGAGATTCGCTGTCTCATTATCTGGGAAGAGACGGACGGCGATGTCGAATACCTCGTTAAACTCTGGCGAACCCGGCTCGTAAGTCTGTGCCACCAGGAACATCTCCTGCAGAGAAAGCTGCTGTGGTTTGGTCTTCAATATATCCTTGGCTTCTTCGATGCTGAACGGACGAACTGTGTAGGTTACCGTATAGTCGCTATGACGGAGACGAGGATAGATATGATCCAGGATGTAGCGGTAACTAGCCGGATGGAGCTTTCTGATCTTCAGGTCCTTATCGTCGGGAGCCAGCGAGGAGTTAGCTATCTCGAGAATTGCTTCCTTATCAGCCAGATGACTAGCCTGAATCTTCTTCTTGAATCCTTCCCAGTCTTCCGGTGTAGCCTGATAGGTAAAGAGCTTGCTGTTTAAGGTGTAGAGGCTGCTCACATAGTTGCGGAGGGCAGCTGCACGCTCGTTGGCAAGGCGCTTGTTGTTGGCATACGAACCATCAGGCGAAGCAAAACCATGGATATCAATATCTGTGATTTCAACGTTCTTATCGTTCTTTACCAGGTCGATGGTGGAAGTAATCTTCTTCAGCTCAGTAGCATTCTCACGGAAGTTGGCAAGGATATTACTCTTGTTAACCACAAAGCTGAGATAGGCTTCACCCTTTTCGGCTCTCACCTTCTTGGCTTCCGCCTTCGGCTGCACAAAGAAATCCTTCGTAATCTTCGGTGTACGGTCGATATCCGCAATCGGCGTATTGTCCTGTTCTATCAGGTTGCCACATCCGCAAAGATCTTCTTTCACCGAGAGTTTGAACTTCTTCATCCATTTCTGATAAGGAACAGACTGGGCGAAGTAAACCTGCTGACTGGTCTTGTTCTTGCGGGTAAGAACCTGTGCCTGCGGATTCTTCTTGCTGTCGGCAAGTCGGCGGTATCTTACAGCCTGATTTCTACCCTGGATGATGATAGGGTTGAGAGCGATAGAATCAGTTCCTACCATTACCGGTGTGAAAACAATCTGCTGCTCTGATTTCATCTTCAAATCGTTCAGATTCATACGGAAGGCAACGTCCATCCGGTTGCCGTTCTTGCGTGCTAAAACGCTTTCTACCTGAACCTTACCCCCTGCCAGCTGTTGAGCCTGAGCAGGCATGATGCCCTGAGAAAAGAGCATGCAGAGGGGCGAAATGACCGCATAAAGCTTCATTTTATCCATATTATGATTTCCCTAAATTTTTTTTGTATTCTGTCTAGTTATTACGTGTTTTTATTGTCAGTTTAAAACCACAGTTAAATTAAATTCTTAGAACACGTATATGAGAGATAGTGCGGCTTTTGTAGGGCCCACATAGTTGCGGTGGTCTTTGTCGAGACATTTTTCGCATCGTCCGTAAAGCTTGTAAGGACTGTAGGCATATCCCAAACCGATAGACCCTTCGAAATTGAGGTGCTTATTGAGTAGCCACTGGTAGCCGTAGGTGAGGCCTCCACCTACATACCAGCCTTCATAGTGCCTGCCCTCCAGAGTTTTCGGCAGGATGCCGAAGGGCATGTCAATGTTTTTAATGTTGTATTCACCGCCTAAGGCATGAATTCCGAAGAAATGGCCTCCAAACTTCTGGCAGGTGTACCATCTGTATTCTGGCATAACATTCCAGAATCTCATCTTCTTGTCGCCCGAGAACTTCCAGGGGTTCAGGGTGCCGAAGAGTTGGAAGGTTGTTTTCTTGCCCATGCCGATTTCGATGCCGGCGTTGGCAGATGTGGAAGCCCATCCCAGTAAGTTGGTCTTCAGAGCGACCTCCTGCGCTCGCGTCGTTGCCATTGAAAGGATCAGCAGCAGCAACATAGCTGATTTTATGAATGTTTGCTTCATCATATCTTTACTTTTATATTTGGTTTCGTTTATATTAAACTTAGCCTTCGTTTGTTAGTTGGTATCTATTTTCGGCTGCAAATTTAAGAGAAAATCCAATATGAAGCAAGAAAAAGTTTCAAAAAGGTTACATTTCTATGTGCAAACGTTTGCACGTTTTATGCAACCTGTTTGCGTACACACATCATAAAGCACATGATTATCGGCGTCTGCTTGCCGTCATTGGGAATCAATGAATCTCCTATTAATATTAATGGATATCAGTCTCTTCCGCTGCAGATGCTTTGTTTTCCCTGGGTTGTGGATTGGGTACGAAGCCAAGGATGGCAACCAGACAACTCATCAAAGGACTGATGATATTGAAGAAGCAGAAGGGGAGATAGACAAGTGTCGGGATACCAAGAACCGTACTCTGCGTCATACCGCAGGCTGTCCATGGAACCAATACGCTCGTTACGGTAGCGCTATCCTCTGTACTTCGGCTCAAGAGTTCCGGACGGTAGCCTCGTTCGGCATACTCATCCTTATAGATAGATGCATTCATAATAATGCTCAGGAACTGGTCACCCATAACGAGATTGAGCAAGACGCCTGATGTCACGGTGCTGCAGACTAGTGATACGGTGCTGTGGATGCTTTTCAGGAGCATGTGGGTAATGGCGTGGAGCATGCCGCTGGCTACCATACATGAACCGAAACACATGGCACAGAGGATGAGCCAGATGGTATTGAGCATGCCAGCCATGCCTCGGGTGGCTACGAGATCATTGATGTTAGCCATACCGCAATCTACCTGGGTATGGGTATAGCAGGTGGTCATGATTCCTTCAAAGAGGCTTTTGGCAGAGATGCAGTCTTCACCTGCTATCCCTACAAGTACTTCCGGCTGGAGAATGAGGGCACAGATGCATGCTGAAAGGGCTGAAAGAAGAAGTGTGATGAGAGATGGAGTCTTGCGGTAGATGAGCCATCCTGTAAAAGCCGGAACGAGCATGGTAAACAGGGAAATATTGAATCCATGGCTCAGACCGGTAAGATACTGGCTGATATCCACAGGCTTGGAGTCATAACAGAGTCCGATGATGAGATAGAGTACCAGCGAGAGCAGGATGCTTGGTATGGTAGTATAGAGCATATAGCGGATATGTGAGAAGAGATCCGCTCCGGCTATACTCGAAGCAAGGACGGTGGTATCGCTCATTGGCGAGAGTTTATCCCCGAAATAGGCACCGGAGATAATAGCTCCAGCGGTGTAGGGGGCTGGTATTCCCAGGGCATCACCGATTCCCATCAGAGCAATACCGATGGTGGCAATAGTGGTCCATGAGGTTCCCGTCATCACAGAAATGATGCTGGAGATGATGCATGCGCAGGGAAGGAAAAAGGTTGGCGACATAATCTGTACACCATAATATATCAATGTGGGTACCACACCACTGATCATCCAGGTAGCTGACATCATTCCGATGAGCAGCAGAATCAGGATAGATACTCCAGCATCGCCCACGGTCTTTTTGATCATCTCTTCAAAGATATTCCATTTCATCCTATAGATGCCCATACCGAGTGCTACACAAACGGCTGTGGCTATCATGAGGGCCACCTGAGAGGCACCAGCCAAGGCATCATCAGGGAAGATTTTGACAACCAGGATGATGAGGGTGATAAGTACTGCCAGCGGTATGACAGAAATAAAAGGATGTGGTTCAACTGGCTGCAGAGGCGAGCAGGATGCCTGATTCTCTGCAGCTTGAGATTTCTGTTTCTTT
>ULOH01005585.1_pt1 | contig 11920 bp, 10 predicted proteins | sample 1952421 | NCBI WGS metagenome assembly ULOH01 (sample SAMEA4835599, study PRJEB28245) | human gut metagenome | biome: gut microbiome; material: fecal sample | place: Denmark | collected 2008
TTGAATCTTACAAAGACGTAGACAGCATCCAGAAGTTTGGTGATTACTTTGCTAGTCTTCTTGGTGAACAGACGTTGAATGTAGGTATGTCTCTGGCTAGTGGTGGCGTAGGTGCTGCTGCGGGTAAGAGAGTACTTGCTGGTGCTTTGTCTGGTGCTATTGAAAAGAAGACTGCTCAGCTTGTAGCTTCTGGTGTTGCTGAAGCTGAGGCTCGTGCTGCTGCTACTAAAGCTGTGACCGCTACTGTTGGTGCACAGATTGGTGCAATGGCTCCTGAGTTTGTACTGAACACTGGTGAGAACTACTCTGGTAACTATGCTGAGGGAGGGCTACTTACTTCTAATCCCGGCATGGATATTGGTACTGGTATCTTGCAGTCTGCTGTTACACTGCTTGGCGGTGAAAGTCAACTGCTTCGTAAGATGACTGGTGTTAAGGTACCTGACTCTGTTGAACGTTCCTTTAAGGAAAAGCTCAAGGCTTCTGCGTTATCTCTGCCTAAGGCCATGATTGGTGAAGGTGCAGAAGAATACACACAGGAATGGTTGGGTGCAGTAAACAGTATGATTCAAGACGGACGTGCTCAGCTTACTGCTGATGACTTCGACCGTATGATGGAAGCTGGTATTGCTGGTGCTCTTGTTGGTTCTGCCTCTGGTGGAGCTAGCGTTATGGTTGACATGTTCAAGCACTCACCTAAGACAGACATTCCGTATGTTAACCCAGACCAGACGCCTCTTGAACTTCAGACTAAGTTTGAAGAAGAGCTGACTAAGATTGATCCCTTCACTCAGATTTCTAAGGGTGAAGGCATCATGCGTGATGCTATTCGTGTAGAAGCACAGAAGGCTGTAGCTGCTTCTGAAGAATCTTTTGCTCGTGCTCGTAATCCTATTGTCAATGCTTTGCGTAAGACAAAGGATGAATTGACTACTGCTCGTGCAGGTACGTCTCCTAAGTATGCTCTACTTGCTACGCAAGAAGCAAAGGATGCGTATGTTAAGAAGCTTGAACGTGACCAGCAGAAGTATGCTGCTCAGCTTGCACGTCTTGCTCAGGCACAGCGTGAAGACATCAAGCAGCGTAAGCAACAGTTTGAGAAAGATCTCTCTGAGTCTGATAAGAAGGCTCGTAAGGCTTTCCGTGAAACTGTAACAGAACGCTTTAAGAATCTTGGCTACGATACCAACCTTACAGCTGAACAGATTGTTGATGACCGTAGGTATCAGGAAGCTCTGTTCAAGAAAGATCCAGTTAAGTACACTGAGATTATAAACAGCATTCAAGATACTCAGCAGTACGTACAGCGTAAGCTCAATCGTGCTGATGAACATATGTCTAAGTTGCAGGCACGTAAGGGTGAGTACAATGTATTCCTTGAACTCCTGCTGCAGAATGCTATTCCATACAATGATCGCCAGTATGAGTTTGTTACAAGTGAGCTTGCTCGTATTGACAAAGAACTTGCACAGACAAATAGATTGAAGGCAGAAGTTAGAAAATCTGCCGTCAACCTTGCTCGTTCTGCTGCACGTTCACAGGACTTGTCTGAGATTCAGACGAACATGGATGCCTTATTTGCTAAGGCAGATAGGCTTGACCCTGCTGTTCCTTTTGAACTTGACTTGCGTAAGCAGTTGAAGGATCTCTCAGACAAGGAAACACAGGAACGTATTGATGCTTTGCTTAAGAACGCACGTGCTTTGCGTAGTACAGCTAAGCTGACCAACGATCCTACCTATACGTGGGATGCAGACTTTGCTGACTGGCAAGCTGCACAGATGGGCACTTCTAATCAGCAGGCTGCTCTGCCTAGTGCTGATGCTTTCTCACAAAGGTACGGTGCTCTTCAGCAGAATGTTGCTCTTGAACAAGCTGCTGCTCTGAACAATCAGGTTGATCTTGATAGGGTTGCTGCTGACCAGTACATGCGTAACATGATTGCTGAACAACAGCAGCGTGCATATGAAGCCTCTCCTGCATATCAAGCACAGCTTAAGGTAGCTCAAGATAAGGCTAGCTATGATAATGCTTTGGACGGTAACGTCCTTGAGCGTCAAGCTATTCCTCAAGAGACTTCTCAAGCTCGTCGTGATCTTGAAGCTGAACAGCTCAAGCGTATGTACAAGCAAGAGCAGCGGTCTAAGCAGATTCGTAACAACATTGAAACACAGCGCCAGTCCTTTGAACGGTACACTCAGCAGGAAAAGGAAGTAGACTTCCAGCTTGCTGCTGAAGCTACTCAGCAAGTGTACGACTGGATGAAGAACACGTTGACTCAGCTTCCCGGTCTAAAGGATGTTGTATCTATTTGTTCTTCTGTTACTGATAGTAATGTACCTACTGCTGTGCATGATGCTTTGGTTAATCTGTCCTTTAAGAACACAGATAAGAAAGCTATTCCGCAAGCAGTATACTGTGACGGGAAGATCTATGTGTTTGCTGACCGAGTAAAGTCTAAGGCACAAGCAGTACGTCTGCTTATGCATGAAGGTGTTGCTCACTATGGTCTGCGTGCTATAATGACTCCTCGACAGTTTACTGGGTTCATGGCTGCTGTCTATCGTGACGCTTATGGTACTCCTCTGTGGAAAGAGTTTGAACGTCAGCGTCCTGCATACGAGAACGCTAATGACCTTGTTCGTACAGAAGAGTTCATTGCTTGGATAGCTGAGCGTGAGTCTCCTAAGTCTTTACTTGAACGACTCCCTGTCATTCGTGACCTGTATAAGTTTATTCGTAAGTTGTATCAGAAGTTGTTTGGTGTAGATGGTTATGTTACTGAAGCTGATGTCAAGGATGTCCTTGCTGCTTCTGCACAGAACCTTGCTAGCAACAAGCCTCAAGGTGTTTCTTCTAACTACACTATCTGGGGTCGTGCTACGTACATGAGCACAGCTCTGAGTGATGTTGCTCCTCAGTACGAGCGTGTTGACCTTGTAGGTGCAGATGATTTCTCTGCTCCATATGGTTGGGGAACTTACTTCTCTAATCCTATGAAGCTTGCTGAGTACTACAAGAGATTCAACAACAAGCAGTCTGGTCTTCCCGGACAGGTATATAAGAACTATGCTCCTTCCTTTGAACAGTTCATGAACTGGGAACGCCCTCTGTCTGAACAAAGATATGTTGCAGAACATCTTAATCGTTTGTTTAAGCAGATGCCTCCTCAGCAGATTCCTGCACAGGATGGTATGCATATTCAGTTCTTGGGTAAAGACATCGGTGTCTTCCTTGATAAGAATGAACTTACTCAGTTTATGAAGAACAAGGGTTACCTTGAACGTGTGACTGGACAGGATGTATATGAATACCTTGTGTCTCAGTCTAACAACACTAAGCAGATCTCTAGTATGCTGAGAGACTTGGGTGTGGCTGGTACTACCTTTAACTATAACAATGCTCAGAGCTATTGTTTGTTTGAAGGCGATAACATCAGTCATACTACTCCTGCGTACAGTTCTCCTGAAGTTCGCTTCATGGTGGATGAAGATACTACCTACACTGATATGCCTCCTCTCTATCTTGAAGAGTGGAAGCGTGCACAGATGAACCAGCAGACATGGACTGACCGTATGGTTAAGATCAAGAACACTGGCAAGTCTGTGGGTATGGATGGTAAGATCATTCCGCATACTGGATTTGAAAGATTTGTAGAAGGCATGTACGACAAGTACCGTCGTATTCAGATTGTGCAAAGGTACATCAAGGATACGATTGGTAAGAATGTTATTACACCTGCTACAAACATCTACCGTCATATGACGGGTATGGTGAATAGAATTAACAGCATTCGCACTGATATTATGAATCAGCGGATTGCACCGCTTTGTGAACAGATTGGTAAGCTTGATATTCCTGCTGTAAAGGAAGCTCTTGATGACCTGCGTAAGGCTGGTCGTAAGGTTACTGAGCAGGACAGAGTGAATGCTACTTGGTCTGCCCTTGATGAGTTCCTTCTGGCTCGACATGCACTGGAACGTAACGCTGAAGTCAACAGGCGGTACCGTGGTAAGAATACGTTAGAGTCTCCTTCTGGTCTTTCTGACCAGCAGGCACAGGCTATCATTGACAAGTACTCTGATGTGCCGGGTATGAATGAGATTGCTGCACAGTTTGACCAACTTGGTAGATACCATCTGGACATGCTGGACAAGTATCGTATTGTTCCCAAGACTCTTACTGATAAGCTCCGTGCTACCTATAAGCACTACGTCCCGTTAAAGAACTGGGAAGAGTTCGTTGACGATCTTGATCCTGACTATGCACATAAGAGATCAAAGGCTGGTATTTCTGTTGGTGGTCGGGAGTTGTTGAAGAAGGCGAAGGGGCGGGAAGGTCTTGCAGAAAGTCCTTCTACACACTTGATGTTGCAGATCATGGATACTGTAAACATCGGTGAGAAGAACGATGTGTCTCGTCGTCTGCTTAACCTCGTTCGAGAAGTTCCTAACGAAGACCTGTGGGAAATCGCTACGGATAAGAATGAGAAGGGACAGCCATACTTCCGTATGTCTGAGAAGGGGGATGGCACTCTCTACTATGTGAGGAAGTCACATGGTCTTGAGGGTGAAGGACACAAGTTCATCAACGTGATTGATGACAAGGGTAACCGTGTTCGTATTGCTATCAAGGACGTAGCTCTTGCTGCTGCTTTGCGTAACGAGAACACTGTTGAAACAGGTGCAGTCATTAACTTCATTCGCAAGATGACTCAGAAGTTTTCTGCTTTGTTGACTACATATAACCCTGTGTTCGCTATCAAGAACTATCCTCGTGATATTCAGACTGCTATCTTTAACGTAGGTAATGTAATCTCTGAGGCACAGGCAAACAACTTGCTTGGCAAAGAGAACAACATTCGTCAGCGTATCATTAAGGATGCTACCTCTTTCCGCATGGTTAAGTTCCTCTGGTCAGAGATGAATGGTAAGGAATACACTGGTAAAGATGCAGCGTACCTTAAGGAAATGTACAAGAACTTTGTAGACTTTGGTGGGCATACTCGTATGTTCCTTGCTAATGACTACAAGACTATGTACAAGGATGTACGTGAACTGTCAAAGCAGAAGGGTAACCTTCGTAAGACTCTTGACGGTGCTCTTAAGTATCTGGATACTATCTCTGACGTATCTGAAAATGCTACTCGGTTCTCTGTGTTCGTTGCTCTGACACAAGAGTTTGACAATCATATTGCTCAGGAAGCTAAGCGTAATGGTTGGTCAGCTCAGCAGATGCAAGAGATGATGGATACTGCACATCAACGTGCAGCTAACGAAGCTCTGGAGATCACGGTTAACTTTACTCGTAAGGGTTCGTGGGCTCCTCTCTTTAACAGTCTGTGGGCATTCTCTTCTGCTAACATCGGTGGTAACGTGCGTATCTTGCGTAACCTCTGGAGGCGTGGAGATAGCTTTGCAAACAACGCAAAGAGAACCGCTGCTTTCATGGCTTATTCAGTAGCTTGTGGTATTCCACATGCACTGCTGTGTAGGTGGCTTATGGGTGATGATGACGATGGTGTAAGTAAGTATGATAAGATTCCTGACTATATCAAGGACAGTAACTTTATTATACCTGCACCTTTTGGTGATGGTGGATACGTAAAGATCCCCTTGCCTTATGGTTATAATATCTTTTGGGTAGCTGCAAATGCAATGGAAGGTGTAATCAGCGGACGCACCAAGCCTTCCTCTGCTGCTGCTAAAATCTTTGGTGCTTCATTTGATAACTTCAATCCTACTGGTGGAGCTTCCATGTTGAACTTCTTGCCTACTATCTTCCGTCCTATCGGTGAAGTAGTAGCCAACCAGAACAGCTTTGGTTATGCTCTTATGCCTGAAAGCACACACAGCTTTAAGGGTGAAGTACCTGACAGTCAGAAGTACTGGGGTACTAATCCTATGTGGTGCCGTGCTGTAGCAGAGACACTGAACTCTTGGACATTTGGGTCTAAGGTTGAGAAGGGTTGGATTGATGTGTCTCCTGAAACCATCCAGCATCTTACTGAATCGTACATGGGTGGCCTTGGCAGAGTAGTCACACAAGCTCTTGGCATGTTGACCTCTCCTGTTACTGGTGCTCCTATTGAGTTGAAGAACGTACCTATTGCTAACTCTTTCTTCGGTAAGGTTGGCTATGGTGATACACTTAATGAGTACAGTAAGATTCGTAATAAGATGCAGACTGGCTTGAATGAACTTGAGCTTGCACAGAAGGATACAACTCTTTCTCCTGATGAACGTACTGAGATTAGAAATAAGAACAGAACTATTCAGCAGCTCAAGGGTAGATATGATTCTATCAATGCTCGCTTGAATAGCGTTCGCAAGCTTGAGAAGTTGAACGAAAAGAATAACAAGTCTACGGGTACTAAGTTCTACGAAGAAAAGGAAAAGCTGCAGAAGCGCAGAGAATTTTTGATGAAGGAACTTACTCGTGTGGCTAAGCAGTCAGGTCTTGACTATAGGGATTAACTATGCTAGACATAATCGCTAAGCCTGTTGAAGCACTTGTTTCCGGTGTTGTGGGATGGTTCACGAGTAGGCAAAAACTCAAAGAGGTAGAGTTGCAGAGTAAGATCGAAGTAGCTAAAGCGAGAGCTGCTGCTAAGATTGATCTCTACAAGTCTGGGGTGGTGGGAGATATTGCGTGGGAGAAAGACTCCCTCGACAACTCTGGATGGAAGGATGAGTTCTGGACAGTAGTTATCTCTATGCCACTTATTCTTGCTTGGTGTCCGTGGACAGCAGACTGGGTAACACATGGGTTTGAAACCTTTGCTACTATGCCTGACTGGTATCAGATAGCATTTGGTATCTGTGTGTCATCTGCCTTTGGCTTCAAGAAGTTTGCTGAGATCATGTCCCTCAAGAACGGTGTCAATGTTTCACGTGTGCATGAAATAAAACAGCTGCTTGCTGATATGCCTGAAGATAAAAATTAGGCAAAAGAAAAACCCCCTAAGAGCCCGAAGGCCCAAAGGGGGTTTCTTTGTATCTACAGTTCGATAGTGCATTCTGTTTTAACTTGTGTTTCTGTACAACCATGAATAGTCGAATGCTCTACTAGGTCAGGGTTGCTGACTTCTTTCTGTTGACTAGGATGTGTTGCTAGAGTCATACCTAGAATAGCTTTAGCTTCTCCAAGTTCTGCTTCAAGCTGACGTTTCTTAACGTCCACTTCTTGCTGAATCTTAACACCGTACATTTTAACAGCGTCGTTGTCAGAAGCTAATAGCTGCGTGGCTATAGGTGCCCACGTATGGACGTATTCTGCGAGAGCAGTAAGTTTCGACATCGTAACTCCTCTAATAGAAAACCCCCTGCAGTTCTTGATCTTTCCTGCAAGGGGTTTCTGCGTGTGTATGCAACCAGTGGGTCACTCCCAGAGTACAGCCAGTCCACGCAACTGTCGCTCTTGATTATAAGATAATCATTAACGAAAAGTTGTCAAGACCTAGCGTCCCTTTTTCTTCTTTTTCTTCCCACCACAGGCCATACGTACCTCCCTTAGAGGAATGCGATGCGGGCAGGTTCCATACTCTCAAGATCGAGTACGAGGAGCTTGCCATCCCGCACGTCTTTCAGCAGGGAAAGCTCCCCTACCCGAGACAGTTCTTTATTCAAGCAACCTTGATAGCGTTCAACATTATGCACCGCTTTATCAAGTTCACTTTTATATACTTCAGCATTACGCTGAGCTTTCTTAATACGTTCTTCGATTGAAGGAACACCAAACATGTTTAGTCCTTATAAGAAAGGGGGAACCGTAGCTCCTCCAAACTATCAAGCTATGCTTTAACTACTAGGCAGCAGGCGTGGTAGTAGAAGTCTTAGACAGTGCTTCAATGATAGCACGGGTCTGAGCATTCTGAGACAGCTGCATCGTAAGCGCAGCGTTCTCACGTTCCAGCCCACTGATCTTTTCCTGAGTCATGTAACCAATGATCGCCGCCTGATTAGCCTGAATGGCAGCAAGCGTTTCACAATGGTTGGCGGCCATGCGGGTCTTGATGTCACAGAATTCCTGCTGGTTCTGGAACTGATTGGCCGTAGCCTGTTCCCGAATACCAGTAGCAAGATCCTGCATACGGAGCTGCGTCTGGCAGCAATCGGAAAGCTGGTGAGACAGCGCGTCAGTGGCACGCTGATTAGCGTTAGACGCACGTTCGATGTTCAGATTGGTTTCGCAGCAACACGCCGAAGCAGCGTCCCGAGCGTCACGTACAGCATTGGTAATAGCGTAGGTGCTATCACAGATGCCGTTACCGACACGAGAGAACTGACCGCACTGTTCAACAGACATGCCGTTCAGCTTTTCAAGGATGAGTTGGTTCGCATTGTCCAGACCATTGGGAGCCATATTACGTCCAAACATACCGTTACCAAACCCTCCGAAAGCGAACAGAATGATAAGGATCCACCACATCCACTGCTGACCACCCATACCACCGTTCATCATAGCCATCATTTCGCCAAGCTTGTTGTCGTCACCAGACTTAGCGAGAGTAAGGAGATCCGCAAGAGAGCCTTGTTCCATCATGTTCAACCTTCTAGTTAGTTAAGCGTTAGGACAGAGACAGGTAGCCAAGGAGATAAAGTCCACCTGTCTCTGACGTAGCTAACAACTACGTTTAAGGTAACACGATGTGTCTTATAAGAGTATAAGACTTATTAGAAGTTTGTCAAGGGTTACTTACCCATTTGCTGGCAGGCCATCTTCAACAGCTTGGAGAACTGATCCCAGTCTTCCTGCTTGATATCCTTCGGAACTTCAAAGTCAATGTTGTAGTCCTTGCCATTACAGGTAGCCTTGATTTCAAACTTAGTCATGTTCTATATCCTCGTTAGTTGCAGGTTTAAAGTTTTTACATGTGGAGCAGTAGTCTTCATAGTCACGCCAAGCATTGCAACAATCCCAGTAAGGATAGTCTTTACACCAATGGCATGTCTCAGGCGTCTGTTCCACTTTCTTCCGTGTGTGGAAGAACGTATACAAGATCTCTAGCAAGCGCATCTACTTCCTCCTTGTAGAGCTGATAGATATCTTCAAACACAGGCGGAAAGAGTTTGTGCATATCACTCAGCAGCCGTAGCATAATGTACCGCATGTCTGGATGAGCATCCTTTGCACACCTGAGTTTAAGGATAGTTCTCCACTCTCGAAGGTTAGCTGTTACTACAATGTCAGTGGCAAGGGCATTAGGAAGAACAGACCTAGCCTCCTGTGGGCTACGTCCACAGTGGTTTATAAGCTCTTTATACGCAACACCTGTGTCTTGACATATGTCGAACCACTTGATGATGGCGTACTTCTTGATATTCTGACTAGGGTTAGCCAAGTAATAGCTGTAATTCTCAAGAGCTTTGTCTGCTTCTTCATTAGTAAACCAAGAAGGTCTTACGAACTCAATGTCCTTATCCTTGTAGTTGCAATATCGAGTACTTTCTTGAGCGAAACTCGCAAGGCGGTGACGCACCAATTCATGAGAGATACCACGGTCAATCCGAAAGTGTGCAGTAGCGTACCCGTGTTCGAGCATAGCTTCGTGCCCTCGACGTACAAGTCGCTCGATGAAAGCCACGTGAGAAGTTTCATTGATTTTATCCTCCGATTTATAACAGGTACGTCCAGCGTCTTCAATCGTTTGCATGATGAAGTGTGGAGCAGATTGCAAAGAGACTATGACAGAAGGATCAATTACTTTCATGAGCAGCCTTCAGATAGATGCTAGGGTCTTGGAAACCATACATCGTAAAGCCTGCTGCATTCTTATGACCACGGATACCAGCAACGGTAGTAAGGTCATTGTCACCTTCAGAGCGCATACTGAAGTGCCATTCCTTTCCGTTCCAATAGTACCAGCCAAAGCCAAAGTAACTGTCGTCAAGTTTCTGCATAGGGAAGTCATAGCTATCAGAAAGCTTTGAGTTCACCATGAGGAACTTCTTGCCTTCAATCACCATGTCATGCACAGCACGTTCTCGTTCCTCAGCAAGACCAAGGCGATACATATGTGCAACATTACCCATGTTGATAAGCTGCAGGACTACATCCCACTTCATACGCTTAGCACGTTCTTCGTCAGGTGCATCTGCAGGAAGAGTGTCAATAGTTTCAAAGCACGCTTTCCAAAACTCATAACCATCTTCCGTAGCAGGGTCGGTGATGATGAGCTTCATTCCTGTGATGAAAGGAACAATGCGTTCGTCTGCTTGATGATCCCACACATCATACCTACCAGTCATCCACACAGCAGGAGGCATCTTGGCTTCACCCATAAAGGTTCCCCAAGTAATCTCACAGCCAGATTGATAGATACTGTGGTACACACGGATGTAAGGCTTAGTGTCTGTACCTGTCGTATCGTAATCCTTAGCCCACACAGAAGACTTGTGGTGGTCAACAACTACGATAGGAAAACCTTTGTCATGAAGAGCCTTGAGGTCTTCTTCAGTAGGACAGAAGTCAAGGAACACAAGCCGAGCACCAGCTTCGAGATCACCGAACATCTTGTCAGAGTCATACCCGTAGTTAATGGAGCGAAGGTCAAGCTCTTCGTTCTGGTCACAAGAGTACTTGAAGACAGCAGCAGCACAATGCCCGTCAGCATCTTCGTGGTAAAAGACATACGTACTAGGCATTAAATTCTACTCCTGCTGCAAAAGGTGCATCAACGTCAGCTTCCACAGCAGCTTGAGCTGCTTGTTGGTCAAGCCTAAAGATCTGCTTAACATCAATCATCTTAAGACCAGCTTCATCACACCAACGGATAGGACACTTAAGCTCATGTGCAATAATGCGAGCACGTTCACAGTCAGGCTGAAAGTCAACATAGACTACAGCGTCATCCTTTGTGATGACAGAACCTTTCTCACTGTAGTCTGCATTGTCTTTCACCTGCAGGTACTCAACGTCCTGCAAGCCAAACTTACCAGCTGCTGCATAGTTCTTAAGCAGACCAAGAATAGATTCTTCTTGGAAGACGAAGTATATCTTACCCATTCTGCACCTCTTCCTGAACTTCAGGCTGTCCTTCCTGTTCCTTCCTTACTTCCGCAAGAGCTTCCTCAAAGCCAAGACGCTTGCACCACACAAGAGAAGCATAGTGTGCAATCTTGAGCAGGTCACGCGTAGCTTCAAGCTCACCACGAGAGTTAGAATCCATACGGTTCACATACTTCTGAATCTGTTTGACACAATCATCAGCAGACCAAGAGGCAACATTGTCATCAGGGAAGTCACCGTACTGAGGAACAGTGTACTCTTCAACGTGTCTGCCTACTTCATCAGCAAAGCAGTCCCAAAGAAGAAGACGATTAGAACGAGGACTGTATTCGTCACTGGCTTCATTCTCCTTAGCTACATCTTTCACCCAGTTCTCAACAGCCAACTGAGCACGTACTTCTTCCAACACAGCTTCTTTATTAACCGACATACATTTCTTCCTTTCTTTTCTTTTGTTCATGAGGTTCAATCTTCCAACAGACAACATGTCCAACATCCTGTCCTTCACGCTCAGTCAAACGCTTGACCACTTCTGGAATACGCTTGTTTGCTTCTTCCTTAGCTTCAACTTCGTTTGTTGCGTTGATAAACATCTGAGTTGTGACATACTTTCCGTTGGCTCCTTTACCACGGTAACGAGCACGGAACTTCATGTCAGCTCCTAGTACAACCAAATAGTCGGACTCGGCTTCTTGGGATCGCTATCCACATGGATGAAAGACTTAGCGATACCAACACGAGTAAAGCCTGCTGTAATAAGAGCCTGAACAATCTTGAACTTCTGTTCACCAGTAGCCGCACTGATATCAGCAGCGTACCCAGTTGTATGGGATGAACCAGCTACACCACCAACAGCTTTGTTGTGTGCAGGACAACGGTATCCAGAAGTAATGACGAAAGGAATACCGGC
>ULOH01015173.1_pt1 | contig 11900 bp, 7 predicted proteins | sample 1952421 | NCBI WGS metagenome assembly ULOH01 (sample SAMEA4835599, study PRJEB28245) | human gut metagenome | biome: gut microbiome; material: fecal sample | place: Denmark | collected 2008
TTTTTAAATTTCTATAGAATGGGAATTGTTAACGATAAAAAGAAAGCTGGTGCTGGTTCAGAGGAGTCCTTCCCTTTCTTTACATCTAAACAATACGAATTCTTCCATTATATAGAGATTTGTGAATATTTAAAAAAGGATGTAGTAGCACTTAAAGCAAGGGCTGTGGGTTTTTCAGAAATAGGCGCATGTTTGGGTGTACGGCCTTTTATTACAACCAGAAAATTTAGAACTGTGTATACTGCACATTCTGAAACTTATGTTGATGCTGTACTAGATAAATGCTGGTATCAACTTAACTGATTAAATAACAATACTGACGGAGGTATGAAACGTGTACGTCAGAAAATCGATAATATTAAACAAAAACGTGCATCAAAGTTAGACAAAGAGGGTGTAGAATCAGGAAGATTTAGTGAAATTGAAGGTATTCCTGCAGATAATCCTCGTAAAGTTCGAGGAGATCGTTGTGATCGATTAATGTTTGAAGAATTTGGATCAAATCCTGTATCAAGAACTTCATGGACACAAGGAACTGCACTAGTGGAAATTGGAGGTGTTAGACGTGGGATTAAGATTGGATGGGGTACAGGAGGTGACCATGGAGCGGCTTTAGCAGGATTGGCAGAAATGTTTAATGATCCAGAAGCCTTTGGAATTTTACCTTATAAGAATAATTATTCCTCTGATGGCACAGTCCAATTTACAGGATTTTTTATTCCTGCTTATACGTTTATGCTGGGCTCAGACTTCACAGATAATCGTGGAGTTACAAATATATCTAAGGCTAAGGCATATTACGAAGATCAAAGAAGAAAAAAATCAGGTCAATCTCTTCTTGAGTACTGCTCTGAATTTTGCTTTACTCCTGAAGAAGCTCTACTGCGACAAGGTGATAATATTTTTGATTCAGTGGAACTTTCTAACAGAATTACTCAAATTAGAATTCATAAAATGGGGATTAAGCCCAGGAGAGTGGCATTAATTTGAGATAAAACTGCAGATGATAATCTATCTAAAGTTAAGGTTTTTGATAAAAGTGATAGTAATATTTTAATTTATGAGGAGCCACAATTAGAGGGAAAAGATCCATTTAAGAATCTATATGTTGCAGGAATTGACTCTATTGACCAAGGCACAGAAGATTCAGCTACACAGAAAGATGTATCTGATTTTTGCATTGTAATTAAAAAACGCGCATATGGAACTCAAGAGCCTAAGTATGTTGCGATTTATAAAGAAAGGCCAAGAGATATAAGAACTGCTTATGATACTGCTATGAAGTTGTTAGCTTGGTATAACTGTAAGGCTATGCTAGAACATTCTAAGATTAGTATCATAACATATTTTAAAAGTAAGAAAAAAGATAATCTTTTTATGAAGCGTCCAAAATCTAGTCTAAGTGATATTAAGAGAGGTAATTCACAAATGATTGGAGTCCCTGCTACAGAAACTATTATCAAGCATGGATTGGAACTTATTAATACTTATATAAACGATTATTGTTATACAATAGATTCTGATATGATTCTGGAACAACTATTAAACTATTCTTATGAAAATAAGAGAAAATATGATATTGTTGCAGCTATGAGTATGGCAGAAATTGCTGATGAGGAACTAATGGGCTTTAATCCAAAGCCTGCACATAGTGTAGAAAAAGAATGGAAAGATTTTGGATGATTTATTAATTCAAAAGGTTATAAACAATTTGGAGTTATTGGCGATGAATAATTTAGAAGATAAAATACGAAATGTGATAAGGGAAGCTTTATGCTCTGAATATATTGGTAATTTAGATATATTGCATGATGAGGATTCTTATACTTTAAAGCTGGATTTAAATCAACATGAAGCTCCAATGTATTTTTCTTATCAAGGAAGTGAAGATGGTTTTCTTGATTACTTACTAAGAGATTTAAGACAACGACAAATCGATCGTGCTAAGTATTACAAAGGAATGATGGTAGATACTGGTAACGATGATACTTATTATATTGTACTAGAATGAACAAGACAGAAATCCAATTAATAGATGATGCTATTAATGAATTAGTATATGAAAAAGTTAGGTTAAGAAAGGCCTATCAGTACTATCATTGTCATCGAGATGCTGATCAATTTAAAAGTCTTGAATTTAATTATGGAGTAGGTACTCCAACAGCAGTAAATTTCACTCCACTAATTAAAAAACATATTGATGTTTTAGTTGGAAAGTATCTTGAGTTAGAACCAGATTTAAAAATTTCCTGTAAGGACTCGTTAACAGTAACAAATATAATGCGAGAAAAACAATTAAAGATTGATCAGGCATTATATGAAAAGTTACATCAATATTTACAAAATAATATAATTTCTATATTATTAGACAATAAAGAGGTTGTTAATGATCCTTTTATAGAAAAGGAACTAAAAACTATTCAGGATAATTTAGATAGAACATTTATTTCAGATTATGAAATAGCTGCTCAAAATATATTGCGCTATTTAAAGCAATCAAGGAATATTGATATGAAAAATAAGATGAGACTCTTATTTACAGATCTGCTTATTAGTGGAACTTGTTATTACAGAACAAGACCTACTGAAAGTGGAGAAAATATTAATTTTGAAGCTTTAAATACTTTAAATACATTTATAGAAAGAAATCCAAATTCTCCTTATCTTGCAGATTCTAGACGAGTAGTTATTCGTAAGATGATGACAAGAGAAATGATTTTGAATGAATATCGCAGTGAATTAACTACTGAGGCGGTTGCTAAACTAAAAGAGGCTCCAAAAATGGGGGATGTTAGAACAACAACCTATTTAGTAAGAACCTCTGCTATTCCTCCTGATGGATTACCTAGACCTGACTTAACTCCAGGTATTTTAGGAGGCCTTGAAGCATATCCTGCAATGCCAGGAGATGAGGCTCTATTATCAAATTATAATCCTCATTTAATTACAGTTTATGAGGTGGAGTGGCTTGAAGTAGATGAAAAAACTGGATATTTAACAAGACATGAAGGAGTTAAAATTGGAAATGAGATTTACATTACTAGAGGAGAAGTAGAAAATGTAGTAAGATCTTCTGACTATCCAAGTAAATGTAGGTTATCTGTAAATGGAATGTTTTTCTTGGATCATAATGGAGATCCTTTTAGTTTAGTACTAAATACTATGAATCTCCAAGATAAATATGACCTATTACTTTTTTATAGGGATAACTTAATTGCTTCTTCTGGCACAGTGGGTGATTGGTTAGACTTAGCTAACCTTCCAACTGTTCTTGGTGTTAGCATGCCAGAGAGAATTCAAAAATGGTTAGCTTATAAGAAAACTGGTGTTGGAATTCTTGACTCTTCTCAAGATGGACAACCATTAAATACAATATTCAATGGATTTGATGATACTGTTAAAGCACAAAGTATTCAGGCTATACAATTAGCCATTCAATCTATTGAACAGCAAGCCTCCTCTATCACAGGAGTACTTCCAGAAATGCTTGCACAATATGAACAACGAGATGCTGTTAGTAATGTTAAATTAGGAGTTACAACTTCTGGCCTTTTAACTAAGCAGTATTTTGATTGCATGGATACTGTCTATAAAGAAGTAAACTATGATTTACTGAATCTTGCTAAATTAGTATATCCAAATGGCCTACAGGGAGTTATTATTTTGGGAGATCGATACTCTCAAATATTTTCAGCACTTCCTGAACATTATACTGTAACAGACTTTGATGTTCATATTGAGGATAGTACAGCAACATTTAAGGATAGAGAAACTATAAAGGCTTTAAGTACAGAGTTAGTTAAAGCAGGTTATTCTGATCCCGAAATGATTATTAATATTGTAGCTGCAAAAAATATGACTGAACTTAAACGCTATGTTGAGCAGTCTATGAAGATGAAGAAAGAAGAGGAATCTATTGTTCAGCAACTTCAACAGCAGCTACAACAAACAGAACAGCAGGCACAAGAGCTACTGAAACAAAATAAAGAAATGCAGTCTCAATTATCTCAATTACAAAACCAAGCTAGCCAAATGGAGCAGGCTAAAATTGAAATTGAGCAACAGAGAGTTGCCCTTGACCATGAAAAGATTAAGAATGATAAAGATTATCAGGACCAATCTATTGAAGTTAAAAAGCAACAAATGCAAGCTCAAGTTGCACAAATGTTCGATAACAATCCTTATAATGATAAAATAAAACAAGTTGAATAATGGATAAACGTTTAATTATTCAGACGATTGTCAGACCTGATTGTAAATTAATTGCAATTGATAACAGTGATTATTATAGCTTAGGAGATGACATGATAAACTTTATCATGTTAGACTTCCTAAGTTATAATGAAACTGAAATTCCAATTGATAAAACAATCAGAATGAGAAGAGAGGTAGTTAAGAGAGGTCAATTACTTTCGAGATTTTCCTCTGAATTCATTCTTGATAAAGATGGCACTTACTGTTACTATAAATTAGTAATTCCTACTTTAGATTATTTTAAAATAGGAGAAACTACCTATAATAACCTTAGTAATGAACTATTTTTTGATGGAAAAACTTTATATAAATGCAAGTTTGAAGATGATGATGAGCATTCATATGAAGAGGTGATAAAAAACAGTATTGTACTTGATAACTATATAGATGCATACAAAATAGTTCACAATAATGGCGCATCACAAACTTTCTATTGCCCTGTAAAAAAGATATTCAGTGTTTGTAAATTGCAAAGATGTTTAGTATATTTACAACGGCAATTATTACTTATTAACTGCAAACATTGTAGTTATGATAAATGCGACACAGACAATACTCTGAGAAATAGAAGGGATTTTCTTTTAAGTGCAATGTATGTTTTTGACTATTTAAAGGATATAGGGAATCTAACTGAGGCTCAGAGGGTGTTAGATAGTATGTCTTCTTGTGATTCATTATGCGGAGATTTATTAAATAATTCTAATAACGATTGCGGCTGTGGAAATTCTATATAATACACTATATAGGTTATTCTCGAATGAATTGTTAAATTTAAACATTGGCTACGAATTTAATACTAAAACATTATTTACAATGAATGAATTAGTTAATGCCATTGATTATATCGAGAATGGAAATCCTTCTAGTGATGAAATAATTAAAATAATGCAATACTATGAAGAAATATAATATGGATCCCTTTATGGAGAAGGCACTTTCAGATGAATACTATAAATTAAGAAGTTCTCGTGATTTTTATACAGGAACTTCTTTTAAGATGTCTACATGGGATCTTAATACACGATATTTCAATGATGAAAACATTATTGATTTTGTATCATATGAAGGGTGCTTATTGTATTGTACACGAAGTCATATTTCATCAGAATCCAATGAGCCTGTACCTATAATTGAAAACGATATTATTGTTGGTATTCATCCTAACATCTTTTGGAAATTTGTCATGGGAACAAATGGCAAAGGGTTAAAAGGTGACAAAGGAGACACTGGTCCTAAAGGAGACCCTGGGGAACAAGGCCCAATAGGTCCAAAGGGGGATAAAGGTGATAAGGGTGACAAAGGTGATTCAGTTACTGGTCCTAAAGGTGATAAGGGAGATCCTGGAGCGGGTATTATTCCAGGAGGTACTACTGGACAAGCTTTAGTAAAAAAGTCTAATACAGATTATGATACAGAATGAAAAACTATTTCTGGAGGTAGCGGAGAAATCCCTAATTTTGATGCAGAAGTAGCAAGTGTTTCTTCAACAACTCAAGCTAATGCTAATGTAGTTTTAGAAGGAGATGTGTTTAAATTTAGTTTTGGATTACCTAAAGGAGCTGATGGAAAAGACGGTCAAGATGGTAAGGATGGGACAAACGGACAAAATGGAACAGATGGTTCCAATGGCCAAGATGGATTAAGTATTAAGTTAATGTATGCAAAAAGTAGTAGTGTTAACACTCCTCCTGTTGTAAATAAAACTAACACAAATCCTGGATCTGCATGAAGTACAACAGTTCCAATCCACACATCTTCTGAAATTATATGGTCAATTACTGCATCTTTTAGAGATTCTACTCTTATTGGAGAATGGTCAGATCCTGTTCAAATGACAGGAGAAAAAGGACAGGATGCAATAATACCAAGTTGGAAAACTTATGTTTATAAATTAAGTGATAGTAAACCATCAAAACCCACAGGAAATAGTCCTAGTCCATCTGGATGGGAAGATTATCCTACAACTAGTGGAAATTGGTGGCAATGTATTGGAACAGTTAATGGAGAAACAGGACTTGTAACTGAATGGTCAGAAGTGATCCCAGTTAATGGTAGAGATGGCCAAGCTCAAGATGGTAAATTTACAGAATTTAGATTTGCTGTAAATACAAGTAATTCAAATCCTCCTACATTAAATGCAACAGTAAGAACTCCTTCAGGATGGTCTGTAGTTCCTCCTGAAAAATCTAAAGATGGATATCTTTGGATGATTACAGCAACTATTAATCCTGATGATACTTTAAATACAAACTGGACTACTCCAGTTGTTATAAGTGGAGAAAATGGAACGAATGGTACAGACGGAGTTCCTGGAACTCCAGGAGAAGATGGAAGAACTACATATTTCCATATTAAATATTCTGCTGTTGCTAATCCTACTTCTTCAAGTCAAATGACTGAAACTCCAAGTACATATATTGGAACTTATGTAGATTTTACTCAAGCAGATAGTATAGATCCTTCTGACTATACTTGGGCAAGATTTGAAGGAATCCAAGGAGAAAAGGGAGAACAAGGCATCCCAGGCACTAATGGAGAAGACGGAAAAACAAGTTATCTACATATTAAATACTCTAATGACGGAGGCACAACTTTCACAGGCAACAATGGAGAAGATCCAGGTTCTTGAATTGGAATTTATGTAGATTATAATATAAATGATAGTGATGATCCTTCTGACTATAAATGGACTAAAATAAAGGGGGAACCTGGAGTTACTGGTGATCCTGGTCCTGCAGGTAAGGACGGAGTTGATGGTTTACCTGGAATTGGTATCGAAGTTCGTTACTGTTTGGGAACTACAACAACTTATGAAGGAACAAGTACTCCTGGAACAACAAGACAACCAACAGGTTGGAATTTAGCAGTTCCAACTCCTACTGAAGAGACTCCTTATATTTGGTTTATTCAAGCCAGAGTAAATTATACAAGTAATACTGATAAAGTTGGCACAATTGAAGGTAGCTGGAGTACTCCCACTAAATTAAGTGGAACTAATGGGTTAAATGGAGAGAACGGTTCTAAAGGACAAATAATTTATCCTGAAGGTATTTATAATGTTAATACAGTATATCAAGGAACTGTAGATAAAACTCCTTATGTATATGATTCTAATGATGCTAACTATTATGTATTAAATATAGTGGGAACATGGCAAGGAACATTACATAGTAATGAATCTCCAAGTACTGATACAAGTAATAGTTGAGTTAAATTGGATGCATTTGAAGCATTATATACTAAAATTGGAATCATTGCTAATGGTCTTATTGGTTCTGCTGTATTTAATGGAGACTATATGTTTAGTCAGCAAGGGATTGATTCTAGTGGGCAAGTATCTACTCAATACCAGAATTTTAATCCAGAAACTCCTACAGGAGGTGTATTTACTCCAAATATACTATTTAATTTTAGAACTGGAGCTGGACATATGGCTGCAGGAAAAATTAAATTTGGGGATGATGGAAGTGTTGACTTAACAAATATTAAAATTAATAATGCACTTATTCAAAATACTAAACAATATACACTGACTCAATCATCTGATCCACATGTATTAGATTCATTGTACTCAGAAATTGTATATTCTCCAACCATACATGAAGATGTAATACTTAAAATAGATGCTTCTAAATATCAATTAAATATTGATGGTTCATATTCTGGTGCAATTTATAACAAGTCGGATAAACAATTATTTGTATACCCATTTGATAATGGCCATGATGATGAATCTATTAAAATTTGTGGATATTACAATGGTAGGCTATTATTCTCTTATGATGAACCAATTCTTTTTAATGCTTCCCAAATTTTGCTTCCTGCAGGAGGTGTAGTAGAATTTAAATTCGTTCCATCCTCAATAGTAAGTAACTACTATGTTGGAACAATTTGGGTAGAAAATACATCAGATTTTGAGCTGAAAACATGAAAGCAAAATGGAACACTACGTTCAGATCTTTATTATAGAAGTTATGATGATTATAATAGTGATTCGTTTTTAGCATGTGGAGAAGTCTATTTTAATTCATCTGGTGTGCCATCTTTATCTTCTTTTTATAGGTGTAGAACTGACTTAGTATTAACTGTGAGTCAATCTGGAAATTTTGCTGCAAATTTAGATTTAACAAGTATTTATCCTGGTAGAACTCTATCAATAACTACTGTAGCTATTTCACAACCTATATGAGATGGGGCTTTGTTAAAAATGTTTTATGGTTCTGCAAGAGGCAGAATTAATGGGGCTTCTTTAGATGTAAGAACTGGAGATGGCAAAGTACCAACATCAAGTATTAGTGTTCCATTTTTAATATTAGGTTCAAAGTAAAATATGAAAAAAATTAATATACAACCAGATATTGACCTTCAGAATTCAAGAGAATATTATGGAGTATCTAATTCAAGGGACTTTTATAGGGGAAAATCTTTTAACTTTGCTCAAGGATGAGCACCAGGAATTAACTATTATAATGATAGTTATATCCAAGATTTTGTAGCGTATAGAGGAACTTTATTAGCTTGCCATAAGAGTCACTTGTCTAGTAGTCTATCTGAGCCAAAACTACTTTATAATGATCCTGAGGATTCTACTAAACCAACTGGTGTAGACTCACCCTTCTGGGAATTTGTATTTTCGGGTACTACTGGTGCAACTGGTGAAAATGGCCAGGTGTACGTGCCTGAGTACAATGAGTCTACTGGATTTATTACTTGGGTCTTAGAAGAAGCCCCCTCTCAAACTATTCCTCCCATGTATGTAAAAGGAGAGAAAGGTGATAAAGGGGATAAAGGGGATAAAGGGGATAAAGGGGATAAAGGAGACCAAGGAAATAAAGGTGATAAAGGGGATAAAGGAGACCAAGGCATCCGTGGATTTCAGGGTGAGAAAGGTGAAAAGGGCGATAAAGGTGATAAAGGAGTTCAAGGAATTCAAGGAGAAAAAGGAAATAAAGGTGATAAGGGAGATCGAGGTGATAGAGGACCTGCTGGAACTGCGGCAACTATCAGAGTAGATTCTGTTATTACTGGAGATCCTGGTTCTCAAGCTTCTATCATAAATGTTGGAACCGCTTCTGAAGCTGCTTTCAGATTTACTATTCCTAGAGGTCAACAAGGAGTTCAGGGCATTAAAGGTGACAAAGGTGACAAAGGTGACACTGGAGAACAAGGCCCTAAAGGTAAACAATTAAAATTGTATCGAGATTTTACAGATGATACAATTAAATGAGGATATGATGGAGAACTACCTAGTCAATGGACAGTTCTTTGTTATATGGACTATCTACGAGGAGTCAGTATTGATGATGTAGATATTACCGATGATGCTCATCTTAAGGTAACGCTTTCATCTGGGCATTATACATGAACACCAGATGAAAATGGAAATCCAATTAAAGATGAGAACGGAAATATCATATATGATCGCTGAATCCCATCAACTATAATCACTAAAGGCAAAGCAGCCACTACTCTTACCGCTGGTAAGGTAGAAATGCTACAACCAGGGGAAGATCCTAAAATTGAAAATGTAGGTACAATTAAAGATCCTATTTGGGATTTTTATATACCTAGAGGATTTACTAGAGAACATGCTGTGCATGTTGGTCCAGAAGATCCTGTCACTTTTAGAAATTCTCATTTAGATGATGCAGACATTCAAGAAGCCTACAAGAATGCTGAACAAATGATTTGGGTTGATACCAAAAATAAAGCTGATTTCGATCATTTAAATGCTGTATATCATGCATATAAAGAAGCTGGAGGAACTGCTTTAGATCAATCTAAATTTGCCGAAGCTTTTGCTAATTTAACCAATGCTTCAGGATTTTCAATTAAAATTGTTGATAATTTTGAAGCTCTTGGAGAGCCTACAAAAGAAAAACAAAACATAATTTGGTTAGTCCCTGCTTCCCAAACTGGAGTTAATGACTTATATGAGGAATATATAGTGGTTAAAGCCGAAACTATGTTAGATATATATCTGTGGAAGAAATGGGGAAGTGGCACTATAACTGTAGATCTATCTAACTATTACACAAAAGCTGAGGTAGATGACATTAAACAGAATTTAGAAAAGCTTATTGAAGATACATCGTCTATGGTGTGAAATGATGTTAGTAATTAAATTTTAAACAATGGCAAGTGTTATAAAATTTTATAGAGGACTTAGTTCTGTTTATAATCCTGTAACCCATGCTAATGGCATTTTCTTTACAACAGATACTCATAAAATTATGCTGAATGGCTCCGAGTATGGAGGTGATTCTAGCAAGAAAGTAGCTAATGTAACCTTAAATGAGAATGCTAACGGCATTGTGATTACATACACAGATTCAACCACTTCGAATTTAGACTTTGCAAAAGCAAGTTCTTTAGTCGATGGTTTAATGTCAAAAGAGGATAAAGCTAAACTTGATAGTTTAGATCCTACAGCAAGTGGTTCTTATGAGTCTTCATTAGATCCTACAGTAGCAACCGTAGAGAAACTTGGAGGTATTGCCGCAGGTACAACTGTAGCACAACTTACAGGTAAGAGTTATGATGAAATCTTTGATACTCTTATCTTCCCAACAGTTAATCCCACATTTACTGCTCCTTCTGCAAGTATCTCTTTAAAGAGTTATCAAAATGTACAGGAAATTGGAGCAAATGCTCCTACTGCAGCAAACTTTAATGTAAGTTTTAATGCAGGTGCAATTACTCTGGCAGGAAAGAAACAAAACAACAGAGCAGGCGCACAGGATATGGAAGCTTCTAAGATTCTATATGGTTCGAGTAAAGTAGAATCTCTTCCAGGGAAAGTAGTAGCTGGTGCAATGGATTACTACTATCGTGCAGCTTATGCAGAAGGTCCTCAACCTAAAGATTCAAAAGGAAACAATTATCAAACTCCACTTGCTGCTGGAAGTGTAGATTCTGGAAAAACAACTGTAACAGGTTATCGTGCAGCTTATTCAGGTTTAGTTTCTACAAATGCAATTACAGAAGAGGTTATTAAAGGAATGACTAAAACAGTTTCTGCAAAGAAAACTATTAAAGTTTCTGGTCCAATTTCTGAGCAATATATCTGTTTTGCAGCTCCTGCAGGATGGACAGTTTCAAATATTAAAGACAGTAACAGCTTTGATGTAACTAGTTCATATGCAACTAGTACAGTTTCGGTTACTGGTTTAGATGGTCAAGCTGTTAATTACACAGTATATTTATCTGGTAAGATGACACAACCTAGTACTTACTATGTAAACTTTAACTAATTATGGAAGAATTTTTTGGTAAAGGTATTTCGGTAGGTTCAGGTTTTGATTTAGGTGCGAATCTACCATTAGATAATAGAACGGTTCAAGCTACATTAGCTGACCGTGACTCAATGCCTACTATTCAGTTAGTAGAAGGTCTTTTCGTTTATGTAAAAGAAAATAAGACAGCATATATCCTTAAAGGGTTTGATCCTGATGGTTCTAATAGAGTATGGGAAACTCTTGCAACTGGCACAGTTGTAGAGATTATCAACTCACTTGAAAGTGATAGAACAGATGCTGCTCTTTCTGCAGCACAAGGTAAAGCTTTAAAAACTCTTATAGATGATCTGAAAGCTTCTGTAGCTGCAGCTCTTGATTACAAGGGCACTAAAGATACTTATGACGCTC
>ULOH01032202.1_pt1 | contig 11808 bp, 6 predicted proteins | sample 1952421 | NCBI WGS metagenome assembly ULOH01 (sample SAMEA4835599, study PRJEB28245) | human gut metagenome | biome: gut microbiome; material: fecal sample | place: Denmark | collected 2008
ATGGTGGTTTGATGGTTTCATACAATGCCTTCAAGAATGCTACTGCTAAGAAGCCATTGAAGAACAAGGATGGTTTCACTCCTGACCAGCGTTTCTTCCTCGCCTATGCAGGTGTTTGGGGACAGAACATTACTGATAAGGAAATCCGCAACCGCGTAAAGAATGATCCTCATTCTCTCGGCAAGTGGCGTGTTGATGGTGCGCTTCCTCACATCGATGCATGGTATGAGGCATTTGGTGTAAAGCAGGGCGACAAGCTGTTCATTCCTAAGAACCAGCGCCTGGAGCTTTGGTAATTCTCGGAAGGAAGTTTTTCCGAATAGAATTTTTCGGGAATTTTTTTCCGAATAGATAGAAAAAATAAAGTCCTGATGTTTCGTTTGTTTGAAACATCAGGACTTTTTGTTTTATGCTTGAAATATTTTTTGATAAGAAAACAATAGAATAAGGGTTATTGCTTCTTCTCCAGTTCCTGAAGATTTTCCATCTTCTTCGATTCCAGGAATTCGTAAATGCCGCAGAGATGTTCGCGGACGCGACCATGACCGAACTCATAAACCTTGCTGACAAGACCATCGAGGAAATCACGGTCGTGACTAACCACGATAAGCGTTCCGTCGAAATCGAGCAAGGCCTGTTTCAGCACATCCTTGGTCTTCAGGTCGAGGTGGTTGGTAGGCTCATCAAGAATCAGCAGATTCACTGGCTCCAGCAGCAACTTGAGAATGGCAAGGCGGGTGCGCTCACCTCCCGACAATACTTTCACCTTCTTGGTAGAATCCTCTCCGCCAAACATGAAGGCTCCCAGCAAATCGCGTATCTTGTTGCGGATTTCACCTTTGGCAACATCATCAATGGTCTGGAATACAGTAAGTTCTCCATCGAGCAGAGAAGCCTGGTTCTGGGCGAAATAACCTATCTGCACATTATGTCCCAATTCCAACTTTCCTTCGTTCTGAAGCTGACCCATGATACATTTCACGAGCGTTGACTTACCCTCTCCGTTTCTTCCCACGAAGGCAATCTTGTCGCCTCTTTCTACAGTAAGATTCACTCCGCTGAAAATCTTCTTGCCATCAAACGACATCGCCACATCGCTCATCTGAACCGGATAAGCACCGCTTCGTGGGCTCGGCGGGAACTTGAGTCGGAGGCGACTTGTATCTTCTTCATCCACTTCGATAAGTTCCAGTTTCTCTAGCATCTTCACGCGGCTCTGCACCTGGAAGGTTTTAGAATAAGTGCCTTTGAAGCGTTCTATAAAGTCCTTGGTTTCAGCAATCATCTTCTGCTGTTCCTCATATTTCTTCATCTGCTGTTCGCGTCGTTCCTTGCGCAGTTCCAGATATTGGCTGTAAGTGGCTTTGTAGTCGTAGATGCGACCCATGGTTACTTCGATGGTTCTTGTTGTAATGTCGTCAACGAATTTTCGGTCGTGGCTGATGACAACTACTGCTTTCGAACTGTTGATGATGAAGTCTTCGAGCCAGCCGATAGATTCAATGTCGAGATGATTGGTTGGCTCATCGAGCAGCAGTACGTCTGGCGATTTCAAGAGCAGTTTTGCCAGCTCAATCCTCATTCTCCATCCTCCCGAAAACTCGCTTGTAGGGCGGTTGAAATCAGAGCGCTCGAAACCGAGACCGAGCAGCGTCTTCTCTACATCTTCCTCGAAATGAGTCATGTCGATGGCGTAGAATTTCTCTGAGAGAGAGGATACTTTCTCAATGAGCTGCATGTAATCATCGCTGTCGTAATCGGTACGGGTGGTGAGCTCGTTGTTGATGCGGTCAATCTCAGCCTGCATTTCGTGCAGATGGGCAAACGCCTGACAGGTTTCCTCGAATACGGTTCTGCCGTCTTCGGTCATCAGATGCTGAGGCAGATAGGCGATGACGCAATCCTTGGGAGCGGAAACGGTGCCACGATTAGCATTTCTCACACCGGCGATAATCTTGAGCAATGTGCTCTTTCCTGCGCCATTCTTTCCCATCAGGGCTATACGGTCCTTCTCGTTGATCTGGAAGGAAATGTCTTTGAATAGGGTGGTGCCGCCAAATTCTACGGTCAATCCATCAACTGTAATCATATTATTTTCTTCTTGTTCAAATTTTTGTTTCTTTAAGCAACTCCCCAGAATGCCCCGTTCCTGCCGTTTTCGGGGTCTTCATTGATGACCGGCGCCTGCCATCATTTATGACCCGTGTTGGTCTTAATAGAAGACCCGAGCAAGGCACAAAAGGCTGTTCTTTCGATTGCCGGTGCAAAGATACAACATTTTTGGGCAGAATGCAAGCTTTTACCCTGACTTTCTTTCGGAGAAGTAGTGTAAGTGATTGATTGATACTGATTTCTATTGGTTTTCTAGCTGAACTTTATTGCAGAACAATCTAATGGTGAGGTGTAAGGATAAAAAGCCAGCGTGTCATTAAGGGTCAGTGTCATTAAGGGTCATTTAGAAAAATGAAAGTGTCATTTTGAGCTATAGTATATATAAATATTTATTTATATATATACTATAGGGGATTTTTCTCCCCCGAAAATGAAAATGACCCTTAATGACCTTGACCCTTAATGACACGCTAGATGAACTTGTGAATTTTACCTGATATAGGTTGCCTGTATTTCAGAATGTGTTGGTTATTAGCGTGTTATGAGCATTTTGTTGTATTTCTACTCTAACGTTCTGTGTATAATAATTATCTACATATTAAGTCACTTAAGTTAGCTTTTATACTGTTCAATTCTGCATTTTTATCCTTGTTTTATGTTGCTTTTGTTAAAAATATATCATCTCAGAGGCTGTTTTTATGTCCGAGGAGGGGCATTTTTCACCCTTAGTAGAGGGGGTAAAACACCTTTCTAACCCTCATATTTTGCATTTTTTCTTCGAAATTTCACTAAAAAGCACTGATTTTTGCCTTTTGGGGGTTCTGTTTTGGGTGGGTAAGGATTATTTACATTGCTCAGTCTGATTTCGCTTCTAGCTTCGTTTCTTTTAGCGGATTAAAAATCCATAATGGTTCGATCTGTACGGTTGAAATTACCCAATACGCCCTGAAAGTGCAGAAGCTCATAGCCCAGGGCATCGCCCTGGGTAATTATGAACGCAAACCCATCGCCCTGTAAGGGCAAAAGCTTTAAAGAACCAAGCAATAAACAAAGCTTTTGCCCTTACAGGGCGGCTTATTGATTACTATTATGCCCAGGGCGATGCCCTGGGCTAGGAGCTTTTGGGCTTTCAGCCCGTCTTATACCACATGTGAATGTTCTGTTTTCTTAACAAAAGTATTCTGAATTGCCCCTAAAGAACTCAATCCCAAAATCACGATTTTTCCATATGTTTCATCACTTATTTCCAATTTTTACATGAATATGGAGCATTTTTAAACAAAAAAGACCTTGATTGCAGAACGCAACCAAGGTCTTCGGAGATTATATATTTAACCTATTGAAATATCGCTAGATTAGATTTGCTCGCTCCAGTCCTCCTGGCTCTTACGAACGTAAGTCTGGTAACGGAGCTTAGCCATCTTCTCTGCCTGAGAGAAGAGCTCATCAGCCTCCTTAGGGAATGCCTTCTGTACAGAGAGGTAACGAACCTCACCGAGCAAGAAGTCGCGGAAGTTCTCCCAGTTAGGAGCTTTTGAGTCGAGTGTGAATGGGTTCTTACCCTCATCAGCCAACAGTGGGTTGTAACGCCACAAGTGCCAGTAACCGCACTCAACAGCCAACTCTTCCTCGTGCTGTGAACGACCCATACCGCCCTTACGCTTCAAACCGTGGTTGATACATGGTGCGTAAGCGATGATGAGTGATGGACCTGGATAAGCCTCAGCCTCGCGGATAGCCTTCAATGTCTGAGCATTGTCAGCACCCATAGCTACCTGAGCTACGTAGATGTAACCATATGTAGTCTGCATCAAACCGAGATCCTTCTTACGGATACGCTTACCCTGAGCAGCGAACTGTGCGATAGCACCGAGTGGAGTAGACTTAGAAGACTGACCACCAGTGTTAGAGTAAACCTCAGTATCGAGTACCAGAATGTTAACATCCTCACCAGAAGCCAATACGTGGTCGAGACCACCGTAACCGATATCATAAGAAGCACCGTCACCACCGATGATCCACTGTGAACGCTTAACGAGGTAGTGATCCAAAGTCTTGAGCTCCTTGCAGATAGGGCAACCCTTCTCAGCGCCGGCAGCGATGAGAGGCTTCAACTCTGCAGCAGCCTCCTTAGAACCCTCAGAATCGTTCATGTTAGCCATCCACTTGTCAGCAGCAGCTACGAACTCAGCAGGAACATGCTCCTGAGTCTTAGCCTCCTCGAGCAAGTGAGCGATGCGCTCCTTCATCTTCTTGTTACCCATTACCATACCGAGACCGAACTCGCAGAAGTCCTCGAACAAAGAGTTGTCGAATGCAGGACCCTGACCCTTAGCGTTCTTTGTATATGGAGTAGATGGGATAGAAGCTGAGTAGATAGAAGAACAACCAGTAGCGTTAGCAATCATCTGACGATCACCGAAGAGCTGAGAAATCAACTTAACGTATGGAGTCTCACCACAACCAGAGCAAGCACCAGAGAACTCGAACAATGGCTGAGCGAATTGAGAGTTCTTAGGGCTCTGCTTGATGTCTACGAGATCCTGCTTAGAAGCTACCTTGTGTACGAGGTACTCCCAGTTAGCAGCTTCCTTGACCATATCCTCTGCGTCAACGTTGAATGGAACCATTGTCAACGCCTTCTCACCCTTCTTACCTGGGCAGACGTCAGCACAGTTACCACAACCCAGACAGTCGAGTACTGAAGTCTCGATGCGGAAGTGCATTCCAGCCAAAGCCTTAGGTGCCTTAACATCCTGAGTCTGGAGACCCTCGATGCCTGCGAGCTCCTCGTCGGTCAATACGAATGGACGGATAGCTGCGTGAGGACAAACGAATGAACACTTGTTACACTGGATACAGTTCTCCACGTTCCATACTGGTACGAATGCCTCAACACCACGCTTCTCGAATGCTGCAGTACCGTTCTGCCATGTACCGTCAACTGTGTTGTGCTTAACGAAGTCAGAAACCTTCAAGAGGTCACCTGCCTGGCCGTTGATAGGACGAACGAGCTCCTTAACGAATGCTGGAGCGTTATCCTCCTTAGCCTCATCGTCAGCGAGGTTAGCCCAAGCTGGATCTACTGTCAACTGCTTGTACTCACCACCACGGTCTACGGCGCCGAAGTTCTTGTCAACAACGTCCTGACCCTTCTTAGAGTAAGACTTAACGATGAATGCCTTCATCTGCTCTACAGCGAGATCCAAAGGAATAACCTCTGTAATACGGAAGAATGCAGACTGGAGAATGGTGTTGGTACGGTTACCGAGACCAATCTCCTGAGCAATCTTAGTTGCGTTAATATAGTAAACAGTGATGTTGTTCTGAGCGAAGTAACGCTTTACCTTGTTAGGGATGAAGTTAACCAACTCCTCACCATCAAAGATAGTGTTCAACAGGAAGAAACCGTTCTTACGCAGACCACGAGTTACATCGTACATGTGGAGGTAAGCCTGTACATGGCAAGCTACGAAGTTAGGAGTATTTACCTGATATGCACTGTGGATAGGGCTGTCGCCGAAACGCAAGTGAGAGCAGGTGAAACCACCAGACTTCTTAGAGTCGTAAGAGAAGTATGCCTGGCAATACTTGTTAGTATTGTTACCGATAATCTGAACTGAGTTCTTGTTAGCACCAACAGTACCGTCTGCACCCAAACCGTAGAACTTAGCCTCGAATAAGTCGTCGCCACCCATTGGGATTTCTTCCTCTTCTGGGAGAGAAGTGAATGTAACGTCATCAACGATACCTACAGTGAAGTGGTTCTTAGGCTGTGGCAACTCGAGATTCTTGAATACAGCAACAATCTTAGCTGGAGTTGTATCAGAAGAACCGAGACCGTAGCGGCCGCCAACGATCAATGGCTTACGCTCGTCATCGTAGAGAGCTGACTTAACGTCGAGGTACAATGGCTCACCCTCTGCACCTGGCTCCTTAGTACGGTCGAGAACAGCGATACGTTTAACAGTAGCTGGGATAGTCTTCTTCAAGAAGTCTACAGAGAATGGACGGAAGAGGTGAACTGCAACCATACCAACCTTCTTGCCCTGCTTATTCAAGTAGTCGATAGCCTCGCGAGCTGGCTCTGTAGCAGAACCCATCAAGATAATGATGTTCTCAGCATCCTCAGCACCATAGTAGTTGAAGAGGTGATACTCACGACCAGTGATCTTAGTCATCTCCTGGCAGTACTTCTCTACTACCTCAGGAATTGCATCGTAGTAAGGGTTGCAAGCCTCACGGTGAGTGAAGAATGTCTCTGGGTTCTCAGCGGTACCGCGAGTAACAGGACGCTCAGGAGTCAAAGCACGGTTACGGAAGTCCTCGATGAACTCTTCCTTAACCAATGGACGGATGTCTTCCATATCCATCTCCTCGATCTTGTGGTACTCGTGAGAAGTACGGAAACCGTCGAAGAAGTTAATGAAAGGAACCTTTGTCTCCAATGTAGCCAAGTGAGGAACTGCAGAGAGGTCCATAACCTCCTGAACAGAACCTGAGCAGAACATAGCGAAACCTGTCTGGCGGCAAGCCATTACGTCCTGGTGGTCACCGAAGATACAAAGTGAGTGAGAAGCCAATGTACGAGCTGATACGTTGAACACGCAAGGGAGCAACTCACCAGCAATCTTGTACATGTTAGGAATCATCAGCAACAACCCCTGAGAAGCAGTGTAAGTTGAAGTCAAGGCACCAGCCTGGAGAGAACCGTGAACTGCACCGGCAGCTCCAGCCTCTGATTCCATTTCCTGGATAGAAACTCGCTGACCGAAAAGGTTCTTACGACCTTTGGCAGCCCATTCATCTACATGCTCCGCCATTGGTGATGATGGAGTAATAGGGTAGATAGCAGCAACCTCAGTAAACATGTAGCTTACATGTGCGGCAGCTGTGTTACCATCACAAGTGATAAATTTTTTCTCTTTAGCCATTTTACTTTTAGATAAAATATTAAAAATGTTTTGTATTTTTATTCCTTTGAACTTTGATAGTTGAATCTGTTTGAGAGTTCAATTTTCAGTTCTGTTTTTGTTTTTCGAATGTTTTTGCCCATTCCAACACCTTATATTAATATAGGAAACCCAGAAGCCATAACGGAATCCTGTTGTCCTTGCCTACCTCGGTATTGTATCGGGCGTAGATGATGTCGGGATTGTTGCGCACCTTGTTTGGAGATTGCGCATCGCAGATTCTGAACTTCTTCTCACCATCTACAATGAAGTAGTGGTCCTTGCCGGTCTGGCTTACCTTATGGTCTTTCCAGAGCGAGTTGACGAAGAATGTTTCCATCACCTCCTGCTTGTCTATCTTGATAGGATAGATGGCGTACATCAGGTTGGAGTTGTGCATCATCACCTTGGATGGTTTCTTTGGGAACTCCTGCCCGGTAGGGTAAATCATGTTGATGAGTCGCGCATCAGCAAGATACTTGATGTAGTTCATTACCGTAGCTCTGCTGGTGTTGATCTCTTCGGCAAGCTGGCTCACGTTGGGAGCCTTGGCACCTTCTACAGCTAGCTGATAGAAGAGCCTCTTGATCTTGGTGAGATATTTCAGTTCGATTTGCTTGATGAGGAGGATGTCTACCTCGGTCATCATGTTCATTGTCTTTAGTAGATTCTCTGTGAAGTTGCGGTTCTCCAGGAAGAATGGATAGAATCCATGATGCAAGTAGTCCTGGAAGTATTTCATCGGGCTCACCTTGGGCAGTATCTGCTTGATGATGTGCTCGTGATTGCGCAAGATTTCATCAAGTGTATATGGCTGGAAACTGTTGCCAGTCTGCAGGTTGATAAACTCTCTGAAAGAGAAGCCTCGCAAATTATAGCTTTTCACGATTCCATTGAGCTCAGGATTCTCTTCCTTCAGTCTCATCACGCTGGAACCAGTGAATACGATTCTTAACTCTGGATAGAGGTCGTAGCATTTGCGCAGCTCCTTGCTCCAGTCCGACTGCTTGAAGACCTGGTCGATGAGAAGGGTTCTGCCGCCGTGGCGAACAAAGTCACCTGCAAAATCTGCGATTCCTCTGCTTTGAAAATAGAAATTGTTCATATTCACATACAGACACTTGCGGTCAGTAGGGCCAAAGTGCTCCTTGGCATATTGAAGGAGGAATGTAGACTTTCCTACACCGCGTGTTCCCTTTATGCCAATCAAACGGTCGCTCCAGTCGATTTCGTCCATCAGAGTGCGTCTTACTGGTGCGTCCGTATGCTCTACGAGGTATGTATGTGTTCTGAAGAATGCTTCTTCCATGAGTTTATATCGTTTCTAATTGTTTTTACGATGCAAAGGTAATTAAATATTTCTAATTTGCAAACTCTAGATAGCAAAAAGTAACTTTTTTTTCATTATTTAGCACTTATCTAAGTAAAAATGGGGATTTTCTTCCCTATTTTGCGCTTTTCTTTATATCTTTGCACCATGAAGTTACATATTTTCAATCCAGAACATGATTTGGCTTTGGCTGCAAATCTGAAACAGTTCACCGCGCCTCATGCGGGTAGACAACTTAGAAGTGATCTTGCTTTCATTCCGGCTCTTTGGGCGGAAGAGGGCGACCTCGTACTTGTGGATGATATTGATTTTGCGAAGAACAGGGTGCGCCATTTTGGAGCTGAACTGAACAGCAAGGTTGAGTTCATCACCAAGCCTCAGCTGAAGCATCTGCTCAAGACGGAATTTCTGGACAGTGTTCATCCCTGGGGATGGAACCTATCGCTGAAAGGTGAGTTGGATCGTTTGGGAATGCCGGAGATTATGTTGCCGACTGATGCTGTATTAAATAAGGTACGCAAGGTGAGCAGCAGGCAATGGGCTGCCCTTCATCTGCAGCGTGGCGTGGAATATGTTACTGAGACGGCTCGCGTCAAAGAACTCATTCTCCAGCACGGCAAAGCTGTTGTCAAGGCTCCCTGGAGCAGTAGCGGGAGGGGAGTGAAATATGTGAGCGCTGAGGACTTCAGAACAGCCGGAGATTATCCTACCTTCGAAAGATGGGTGGCAAACATGATTTATCATCAGGGCGGCGTAACCGTAGAACCCCTATATAATAAGGTGAGAGATTTCGCCATGGAGTTTGAAATGAAAGATGGCAAGGCGCTCTATCGCGGTCTTTCGCTATTCGATACGATCAAGAATGCCTATTCGGGCAATGTGCTCTGCTCTGAAGCCGATAAGGTGGAAATGATGAAACCGCTCATTAGCGAGGCTCAGCTTGCCGGAATCAGACAGCGCATCATCGAGGTAATGGAGCCGGCGCTGAAGGATATTTACAGTGGTCCGTTCGGCGTTGACATGATAATCTGCACGAAAGGGGAGAAGGATGAATTCTGCGAGGCTGTGCTGAATCAGGAAGGTGAGGACGTAAACAGAACCGGACTGGGCGTGGTTCCTTGCATCGAAATCAATCTGCGCAGAACGATGGGACATGTGGCAATCGATCTATACGAACATCTTGTGGCTAATTCGAGCGACGAGATGAAGACCAATAGGACGAACATCATGCGCGTGGAATATGATGGAAACAGATATCATCTCAGAATAAAGCCTGGCAGACCTTCGGAAGAGGCACCGCTGCATTGATTTTTTGTAAAGAACATAGTTGTTTTTTGTTAAGAAATAGTAAAAACGGCTTTTCCCGTGCAAGGATTAGCCGATTTTTCATTTTATCTTCAGAACTCACGATTCAGATTCCGATTCGGGAACTGCCTTTTAAAAAGAGGAACAGTCCCTTTGGGTTCAGGAGCGTTGAGTCATTAAAATGAACCAATAAATTAGAGAAATATGTATAAGAAAGTATTTAGTGCAGCTATTTTAGCTTCAGCTGCAATGGCAATGACTTCTTGCAGCTCAAGCAAGAATGCACAGAATGAGAACGCAACAAAGGCTGAGAAGATAACGGAGGCAGAGGCTGCCCGTCCGTCAGCAGATGAGGAAATGGACGAGGGTTATCTTGTCCTCTCAGAGGCTCAGCAGAACATCGTGAAGAAGAACAACGATTTCGCTTTCAGACTCTATCAGCAGATCAGCGGCATGGATTCTGAGGTGGTTTCGCCAATGAGCATCGCCTATCTGATGGGAATGCTTGCGAATGGTGCCGACGGCAAGACTCAGCAGGAGATTCTGAAGGCAATCGGTTGCGAGGGCGTGAGCGTGAAGGAACTCAACGACTGTTATAAGGCGCTGATGCTTGCGGCTGGCAAATTTGACAAGCAGACAACCGTAAACATTGCCAATTTTATCGCCATCAATAAGAATTTCAGACTGAACAGTGATTTCGCTCACACCGTGGCCGATTCTTATCAGGCTGGTGTTGAGAGCATGGACTTTACCTCTCCTAAATCTGCCACTCGCATTAATGACTGGTGCAAGAAGCAGACTAAAGACATGATTCCTAGCATCATCGACCAGGTAGACCCTGCAGCCGTTTCTTACCTCCTGAATGCTATTTATTTTAATGGAACCTGGCAGGAGAAGTTTGATGCGAAGAACACTAGACTCGAGAACTTCAGCGGTTACACTCGTGATATTAAGAAGGTGAACATGATGCACCAGAACAAGAAGTTTGCCTATACTGAAAATGATATGTTGCAGGCTGTAGAACTGCCATACGGAAATGGATGTTATCAGATGACTGTTCTTCTTCCTAAGGCAGGCAAGAGCATCAGCGAGGTGATGAAGGAGATGGATGCTGATAAACTTCAGAAGTTGAGTAATGACATGGACCGTTGCCAGGTAGATTTAAAATTCCCTAAGTTTACCACAGAGATGGATTTGTCGCTCAACCAGATTATTAGTAAATTGGGAGTTCCAAGCATCTTCCAGCCAGGCACGGCAGATTTCAGCCGTTTTGCCAATGGCAGCTTCTACGTATCGAAGATGTTGCAGAAGGCAAAGATTGAGGTAAGCGAGCGTGGAACCAAGGCTGCTGCCGTAACAGCTGCTGTGATGCTGACCTCACTGGGTCCTCACGAGATGAAGCGTGTAGAATTTCATGCTAACCGTCCATTCGTTTATTTCATTACCGAACGTAATAGTGGCGCAATTCTCTTCATGGGTCAGTTCCTGGGAGAATAATAACAGAGAATTTGCAGGTTCTTAAAACTAGAAAAGCGAAAGCCAAGTCCGTAATCCGGAATCTGGCTTTCGCTTTTTATTTCGCTTAATTCACTTGTTTACTCCTGAAACTTTTCAATGAACTCATCCTCTGTGATAATCGGAATATTGAGTTCATGGGCTTTCTTGTTCTTCGAACTCTGCGAAGCTGCATCGTTGTTAATCAGGAAGTTAGTACTCTTGCTCACACTTCCCGTAACCTTGCCGCCCTGGCTTTCAATATAAGCCTTCAGCTCGTTGCGGTTCTTGTAATGATGCAAATCTCCCGTTACGACGAAAGTCAGTCCTTGGCATTTGTTTCCCGTTTCTACAGGCTCATGCTCCTCGATAATCAGCTCGGACAGCAGATGCTGCACATGCTGGAAATGAACATCATCCTTGAACCAGGCGATAAACTTGGCACTCTTTTCAGGTCCAATACCATCAATGCTTGCAAACTCATCATCGAACATGCTCAGGCGCGCCGTTTCTATCAGTTCCTTCACCTTGTAACGGCTGAGCAGTTTTTTAGCCACATCGCCGCCGCAGAGCGGAATATTCAAAGCGTAGAGCAGATGACGACCGTCAGTATGG
>ULOH01018393.1_pt1 | contig 11714 bp, 6 predicted proteins | sample 1952421 | NCBI WGS metagenome assembly ULOH01 (sample SAMEA4835599, study PRJEB28245) | human gut metagenome | biome: gut microbiome; material: fecal sample | place: Denmark | collected 2008
AAACAAAAGCTTTTTCTTCATAAATATTTGTTCTCCTTTAAAAATTTTACATTGAATGTATTACTACCAAACACGTTTTAATCGTATCACGTAAAATTTTACTAAACACTATACATTTTAGCAAAATATAGCATCCTATTTACGAAAAAATAGCGTTAATTGAAATAAAGGGTTCCACAATCGGCTACCTCATTGCTCCATTAGAATCAAAATAATATCTTTTTCCATTAATTGTCTTCCAGCCCGTCTGCATTACTCCATTACCGTCCATGTAGTACCAGTTCTTTCCTATATATTTCCAGCCGGTCTGCATTACTCCGTTGTTGTCCATGTAGTACCAGTACCTGCCTACCTGTTTCCAGCCCGTCTGCATTGAGCCATCACTATTAAGATAGTACCAATTTTTGCCAAGCTGTTTCCAGCCTGTCTGGACAACACCATTACTATTCATATAGTACCATTTATTGCCTACCTGTTTCCAGCCTGTCTGTAATGCACCTTCGCTGTCAAAGTAGTATGTTGAACTGCCAACTTTTACAAACTGTCTTGCCATTGAACCATCAGGCTTGCAGTAATAAGTTTTGCCATATCTTGTAAACCAGCCGGTTCTCATATCGCCTGATTCATTGAAGAAATACCAGTTGCTTCCTATGTATTTCCAGCCGGTCTGCATCACTCCATTGTTATCCATATAGTACCATTTGCTGCCTATATACTTCCAGCCGGTCTGCTTAATATTCTGGCTATAGTAATACCATTTACCATTATCATATACCCAGCCGTTTTTTATTTCTTTTATCGTAAAATTAATTACCCTGCTTCCGGTGTAATAGCCTTTTCCGGTTATGGTTACTGTTGCCGTTCCCGGATTAATATGATTACTGTATGAAACTGTATAATCCGTTCCGTTAGTAAGTGTAATTCCGTTATACTTCACGGTAACAGAAGGTGTTATTCCTTTTCCGGTATATGTCTGTGCTGCAATACTGCCTATTGTTGCACGGCTGAGAGGGGTTGTTACTCTTACTTTTGCACGATTTGTTGTTGTAGTTTCGGTATATCCGTTCTTAGAGACTGTGACATTGCAGTAATAGTATTTTTCTCCGTTTTTGCCTGTTGCAGGTGCATATTTTGCAGATGTGGCATTGGCTATTGGGGTTCCTGAAGCGGTCTTTGAAGATGCTTCGAACCACTGGTATGTGTATGTTGCTGCCGAATCTATATTGGTTACTGTTGCAGCGAGTTCAACTCTGCTGCCGATTTCTATATTTTTGTCACCGATAGACGATAATATTGGCTTATCAGGTTTTACGATGACTTCAGGTTCCTTGCCTATTATCAATGCCGATGACTGGAACGCTGTCAATTCCCTTCCCGTACCCTGCAACGGATTTCTGGCATAAGCTGTTACCCTGACATAATATGTCTTGTTCTCATCATAATCCGGCATATTAAAAGTATTGGTATATGATTTATAATAGCCATCATTTACATCTTTTGATTCCGATATGTACACATGATACATTGTATCTATATATTTATCAGGAAATGTATAAGCATCCCACTTAATTGTATTGGTATCTTTATTATATGTAAGATTAGCAATTGGCTCACACCTTACATACATTGGGTTAAACGCTATTCCCTTTCCCTGTTTATAGACATTATCTTCTATTACATACGGAATTATCTGATATATCACCTGAGTGTTTTCTGCAATTGATTCCACATCATCAATGTATGAATCTACGTCTTTGGCATCTATTGTAACTGTATCCTGATTTGTTATTATACGTTTTACATAATATCCTGATGCATTTTTAACTTTGTCCCACGTAAGTTTAAATTTCTTGTATTCATCATTATTAATGTGTCCGTTTGTTGGATTATTAAGTTTTTTATTACCAACATAACGCGAACTTTTTGAAGATTCTATATCCTTACTTCCATCATTAAATACCGTAATGATGGAATAATAGTATGCCTTGTTATACTTTGGCACATTATTATCTGTATATTCATTTGTAACCGCGGATGCTATTTCAGAGTAATTTTCTCCATCTTCCGAGCGTAATACTTTATAGCCCTTTGCACCACTGATTTTTTCCCATTTAACAGAAATTCCTGTTCCTGTGGATTCAACATTAGTTATTCTCGTTCTTGGAATGTCTATTGATATTTTCTTTACCTGCGACGGAGAAATAGTATCCATGCCATGACTGTTGTTATAGGCTTTCACATAATAGTAATATGTCTTTCCAAAAGCAAGACCGGTATCGGTGAAGGTCACATCCGTTCCATTATATACAAGTGAATAGTCCGCGTCTCCCTCAGCTTTTCTGTAAAGTGCATACCCTGTTGCATCGCTTGTCTTTTTCCATGTAATAACTGCTTTATCAAGTCCCGACTGTTCAGTACCCGTTATTTCCGAAGCCTCTATATCTTTTTTAGCTGTAGTAAATGCTTTAATACAGAAGTCCGCATCCGGATATCTGTCATAACTGTTTTCATTAATATCCACCCATCTGTTGTAATAATACAGATAACTGTGTCCCGGTGTTGTGGAATTAACCACATCCCAATATATATGATCATTATCTGCGGTCTGATATTCACTTATTGAATAATTAATTCCTGAGGCATTATCAAAAGTAACTACAACGGAGAAAGTATCTCCGCGATGTAATGTAATACTTTCAGGAAGCTCCGTTGTATAATATCCGGCATAAGTTGTTTTTCCTGTATAGGATGTAAGCAAGGTTCCGTTCTCCGGGGTTATGGTGCCTGCTTTAGTATCTACTTTGTAAATGTCAATCGTGTATGAAAGATTAGAATTGCCAACAGCAAAAGCCACACTTCTAAGGATCTCGTCGGTGCTTCCGTTTACCTTGAATATATTGGCAAATTTCTTCTCGTTCTTATAAGACGAAGCATTATTCTGGATAAAATGATTAAAAATCGTGCTTCCGTCATACTGATAATTATAATCATATGTATCTGCCGGAACGATTTCATATATAACCGCATTCATATTCTGGATACTTGATTCATAGTATGACATCCAGAAATATCCGTTATTGCCGGCACTGCTGCCCCAGCTGTTCTTAATTAACCATGCTCCGTTTCCCGGAGGGGTCTCATAACCATTCGCAGCAAACAGGGATTTATCAATATTGTCATCCCAGCCTACAATGGTTACTTCATGTCCCGAACCTGTTGGTTCGGAGTAGTATACATACTTATCTGAATATTTCTGATTGGTGGTATATATTGTACTTACGGCACCGTTTTCAATAATTGCCTGCTTGACAAGGTCACGTTCCTTCATATTGATATACTTCTGGCCGGTTAAAATATATGACACATCTTCTGCCTTAAAGGTATATGTTGTTTCCTTCGTATTTTCCTTATCCGAATATAATGCTTCAGGAACACTTTTCTGATTCATAACACCCGCCCACTTGCTAAGGGTCTTAAAAGCATACTGGTCATTGCCACCATTAGCAAAAGAATATGTCATGTTATAATTGGTTGACTTATCGCCCGTTGTACCGCCAAGTGGGTCTGTAAATGTGCTGTCATTGAATGTCATATATGCAAGTCCGAATTCTGACAAATCTATATCATCCGGGGATGACACATATCCGTGGGATAATGCGTAGGATTCCATTGCAGCACACGCACCGTATGCCCAGCAGATTCCAAGGCTTCCCTGATCCTTGACACTTGTCACATAGCCTCTGTCCACAGATGAATATGACGACGGAATAGCCGTGCTCCTTGCTAATCCATAAAATATTGCCGAATTTGCTACATATCTGCTTATATTGCCTGAATTACCTACTAAAGGTGCTTCAAAGCTATGCAGTACTGCCCCCGAATTGCCACTCCTCGTATCTGCTTCAACAGTATCTTTTACATTATTAACACCCTCTGCCGCTTTCGTTCCCATCGCGGTGAAATTAACCGATGATGTTACAGTAACTGCGGAAATAAGGACAGCCAATAATCTGTTCATTCTTCCTGCCATAAATTATCCTCCATATTCTGTTTTCTCTTGTCCCGTCCCTTAAACTGATATTATTATACAATAATTCCGGCAGGATGTCACATACTTCTTAACCTTTTTATTAGCTCTTTTGTTGCAAGTGATTGTGGTTTTCTCCCATCATATAAAAGACATATCAGACGTTTTGGCAGCTTATCTTTTAATTTTATAACGGTTACATTCCCACCCATCATACTTTCCAGTACAAAACCTATTCCAAGTCCTGATTTTACCATTGGCATAACCTGGTCCGTAGTTGCCGCAATTACATTAGGTTTAATATCCATTCCTTTTTCTCTGAAAAGTTCCTCATAATACTCCCTTGTTGCTGTCCCTTTTGAAAGAAAAATAACAGGATATTTTTCCAGTTCCTTAAGGCTTATTTCTTTATTATCAGGTATTCCAAACATCTTATGTGCTACGGGATATTCCGTGAATTCACAAAGATTTTCACAGGATAAAGAATCATTTTTGTTAATATTTATGGGTGTGGTTACAAGTGCCAGCTCCACCTCATCATTTTTAAGGCTTTTTATCGCAGATGGTGTTGACTCATTGGTTATCTGGACCATGACATTGGGAAAATCTCTCCTGTAGGCAGCAAGCACCGGCAGAAGGACTTCGTGTAATGCTATCTCACTGACTCCGATTTTGACACTGCCGCTATCCATTCTCTTAGTCTGTTCCAGTTCATGTTCCGCTAAGGATATCTGTTCAAAAGCAATATTTACCCTTTTAAAAAGCATTTCACCCTCCCTTGTAAGCTTAATTCCCTTTCTCGAACGGTAAAACACCTGTACTCCAAGCTGTGATTCCAGATTGTTCATAGCCCTTGTTATATTGGGCTGGCTGTTATCCAGAGCCTCTGCCGCCTTTGTAAAACTTCCGAACTTCACAACGTAATAAAATATCCTATAATAGTCATAAGTAATATTCATAAATCTCCTATATATCATTTTGATATGTTAAATATTATTTTTATACCTTTTACATATAGATATGTGATTATTATAATCTATTTCTAGAAATAATCAATGGTTCAGTTTTAAGTAGAAGGAGAAAAATTATGAACAAAGATTTAACAGTGGGAAATCCCGAAAATGTGCTGTGGAAGTTCTGTATTCCGTTGTTCGGAAGCATTATTTTCCAACAGTTATACAACATAGCCGATTCATGGGTAGCCGGAAAATTCATCGGTGAAAATGCTCTTGCGGCTGTTGGCAACAGTTATGAAATCACTCTTATTTTTATTGCATTTGCATTCGGCTGTAACATAGGCTGTTCCGTAATTACGGCAAGGTTTTTCGGAAGCAAGGAATACGGCAATGTCAAAACATCTGTTTACACATCAATGGTAACAAGTGCAGCTATATGTCTTATACTTATGTTTATTGGAATATTTGCAGGTGGTTCTTTGCTTCATGCCATAGGTACACCTACCAAAATTTATGATGATTCCAAATTATATCTTGATATATATGTATATGGTCTTCCTTTTGTATTTTTCTATAACATAGCCACAGGTATTTTTTCTGCTCTCGGTGACAGCAAAACGCCTTTCTATTTTCTTGCTGCATCCTCGCTTTCAAACATCGGCGTAGATATCCTTTTTGTAAAGGTATTCAATATGGGTGTTGCAGGTGTTGCATGGGCAACTTTCCTTTGCCAGAGTATAAGCTGTATACTTTCGCTTGTTGTAGTTCTTCGTCGTCTTCACAAAATCGAAACCGATGAGAAACATTACATATTCAATAAAAGCATTTTCGTACAGTTCATTATTATTGCAATTCCAAGTATTTTACAGCAGAGCTTCATATCAATCGGTAATATCGTTATCCAGAAAGTCATCAATGGATTTGGAACTGGCGTAATTGCCGGATATTCCGCAGGCGTCAAACTTAACAACCTTGTAATTACATCATTTACAACACTTGCAAACGGCGTCTCCAATTTTGCTTCCCAGAATATCGGTGCAGCAAAATTCGACCGTGTCAAAGCCGGTTTTAAGGCAGGTGTAAAATTAGTATGGTGCCTTTCACTTCCGCTTTGTCTATTATATGTCATATTTCCGAAGGCTTTACTTACCTTCTTTATCGATAATCCATCCGCTGAGGCTATAAGTTCAGGTTCAATATATCTGAGAATCCTTGCCCCATTTTATTTTGTAGTATCGGCTAAACTTGTAGCCGATGGTATCCTCCGAGGTGCAGGTCTTATGAAGCAATTCATGATTGCAACATTTACAGACCTTATATTAAGAGTTGTTCTTGCTATAGTCTTATCAAAGACAGCTCTTTTAAGTACCGGAATCTGGTGTGCTTGGCCAATCGGATGGACGGTTGCCACTGTCATATCTATCTTCTTCTACAGGCAGGGCAAATGGAAAGAATGTTAAAAATTTCTATGACGTTCTTTCCCTGATTACCAAAAAAAGAGTTCCGTGCATATAAGCTGCGGAACTCTTTTTTATTTTTTTGCATTTTCTATATCTATCAAACACCCACCGTCAATTGGTTTTTCAGGACAATATATAATCTTTGATTGCTTATCAGATGAATTTATTGACAATAATTTACGTCTATCTTACAATTAGTACATCACATAAAATAAGGAAGACAATTACAATGGCTAAATTAAATTGTTTTGTTGCACAGTCAGGCGGTCCTACTGTTGCAATCAACTCCAGTCTTGCGGGAGTAATTAAGGGTGTCGCGGACTCGGAAATGTATGACACAATCTACGGTTCGGTTAACGGTATTCTGGGTATTCTTGATAACAGGATCCTTAATCTTTCAGAAAAAGTTCCTGATGATAAAGAACTTTTGTGTCTTAAGCACACACCTGCCATGTATCTTGGTTCATGCCGTTACAAATTACCGGATTACCACAGGGATGACAGCGATTATAAGAGAATTTTTGAACAATTCAATCGTTATAATATAGGAGCATTTTTCTACATCGGCGGCAATGATTCCATGGACACTGTGCTTAAGCTTTCGGAATATGCTTCTTTAATAGGCAGTGATGTAAAAATAATCGGTATACCAAAGACTGTTGACAATGACCTTATGGTAACAGACCACACACCGGGATTTGGTTCCGCTGCAAAATATGTTGCAACCTCCCTTCTTGAAATTGCACATGACACATTTATTTATGCGGTAAAAAGTGTAACCATAGTTGAAATAATGGGAAGGGATGCCGGATGGCTTACCGCCTCATCCGCACTTGCAAGAAATGGTTATAATACCGCACCTCACTTTATTTATCTGCCTGAGGTTCCTTTTGACAAAGACAAATTTATCGAAGATGCCAAAGAATTTCTTAAAACCAATAATAACCTTATTGTTGCAATTTCCGAAGGTATACGAGATAAAGCCGGCAACTATATAAGTGCCGGAGACTGTGTAGCCGACCATTTCGGTCACAAGATGTTAAGTGGTGCCGGACAGGCTCTTGCTGAAATCGTAAAAGAGGAAATCGGTGTTAAAGTCCGTTCTGTAGAAGTCAATGTATTACAGCGTTGTGCAGCCCACGAAGCTTCAAAGACAGACCTTGACGAAGCTTTTAATTCCGGTCATAAAGCTGTAGAACTTGCCGAAGCAGGTGTTACCGCTTCAATGGTTACAATGACCCGTTCAAGCAACGCCCCTTATACCATTGAATACGGCTATGCCAGAATCGCAGGAATTGCCAATGAAGCCAAGTCAGTTCCTGTTGAATGGATTAATGAACGCGGTAATGACGTAACCGCTGAGATGATTGACTACTTAAAACCACTTATTGAAGGAGAAGTTACACTCACATATAGAGACGGAATTCCTGTATATATGGATGTAAGTCATCTTAAACCGGGAGTTCTCCCTGTAGAAAAAAGATAAATTTACACAAAAAGGGCGTTACCACTATTTGAAGTGGTAATGCCCTTTTCTATATTAATATAAAAATATTATTGATTATTCCTGTAAGTCGTGTTATATTTCTGTTAGAGAAACGAGTTTGTTACCGTACGACCTTGGTCAAGATGGGGTATTCGTTTCTTTTTCTTTTTTAGTATTTACCATATCATACAGATATAATTTATCATCAGAAGCATGTCGTATTAACATTTCTATCCTGTATATATTGTATCTTTCAAGTATTCCCTCCGCCGTATATACAGGCAAAGCAAACCTCGACGTAAAACGATACCATCCATATGCCGCATCTATCCCATGCTTAATCTTAAAATTTTTCTGCCAACGTTTATTAGACGCATATTTCAACAATCCTATTGTCTCTGTTGTCGCATTAGCTTTTGCCTTCGCATTGGTTCCCCTAAGTCTTCTGGTATCCTCTGAACCTTTCACTTCTTTAGGAAAATCGTTTCCAATATAAACAATATCTGCACTTTCAATTATCTCTACATTTTCTCCAACATATTCATACAGATATTCTTCTACCGCATGCCAATCAATATTCTGTCTACCCTTAAAACGTATATCATTAATTATAACAATAGCATTTCCGTTTTCATCGTGAACAATATTTACAGTATGTGAATTATTTACTTTCTTAAATGTTGACATGACATAAAACGTCAACATTCTAAGATTATAATCCGGCATACTACGTCTGCCTGCTTCCCAGTCTTCCCATGTACGCAATGGCATACCAAGACTTTCTGCCATTTCTCTCTGATTATATCCCGTTATTGTTCTTAATTCTTTTAATACTTCTGCTTGTCTCTCATTTTTCAACTTAATCAGCTCTCATTTCCACGTTATGCGTGGTTAAATGTTATCATCATTATCAACTGACGTCAACTATGTTTCTAACAATAATCTATATTCTATTTATTAAACAGGCTCTCTGCATAATACACCGATTGCATGGCGTCTTTTCCATAAAAATCTGCTCCAATCATATCTGCATATTCCTGAGTGAGAACTGCACCGCCAACCATTATCTTACAATCGGGACATTTTTCCCTTAAAAGTTTTATGGTTGCTTCCATATTGACTACAGTAGTAGTCATAAGTGCACTAAGTCCTACAAGTTTGGCATCGTTAGCTATTACAGCATCAACAACATCCTCAGGCGGAACGTCCTTTCCAAGGTCTATTACATTATAGCTGTAATTCTCAAGGATAACTTTCACGATATTTTTTCCGATGTCATGGATGTCACCCTTAACGGTTGCAATAACAACTGTTGCTTTCTTTTCTTCAGAGCTTCCACTCTTTTTCATATATTCCTTAATTGCCTCAAAACCGGCTTTGGCAGCTTCAGCACTCATAAGTAACTGAGGAAGGAACATTGTTCCCTTTTCAAAACCTTTTCCCACAATATCAAGTGCAGGCACAAGATCTCCATTTATTATATCCATTGGTGCTTTAGTTTTAAGGAGTTCAACGGTTTCTGTGTATGCATTTTCTTTAAGTCCCTTGACAATACAATCCGAGAGACTGAAATTTGCCGTTGTCTTAGGTTTTGTTTCTGCTGTTTCAGGTGCCACTGCGTATTTTTCAATATATTTTGTGCACTGGCTGTCATTACCTGAAAGAACCATATATGTATCGTAAGACTGCATCATCGCCTTTGCATTAGGATTAATTATACCTGCCGACAATCCTGCCTGAAGTGCCATGGTAAAAAATGTTGAAGTAATGAGTTCTCTTTGTGGCAGTCCAAAAGAAATATTTGATACGCCGAGAACCGTTCTTCCGCCTCTTGCTTTAATTTCACGGACAGTATCAAGGGTTATATTAGCCGATTCATTATCCGTACTCATTGTCATTGTGAGCGCATCTATAACTATATCTTTAGCTTTAATTCCGTAAGTTGCCGCAGTTGCATATATCTTTTCGGCAATTTTAATTCTGCCCTCTGCGGTATCAGGTATTCCATCTTCATCAAGGCAAAGTGCAACAACCGCACCGCCGTATTTTTTTACAAGAGGAAATACCTGTTCCATAACTTCCTTCTTGCCATTAACAGAATTAACCATCGGCTTGCCGTTGTAGATTCTCATAGCAGTTTCCATTGCATTCATATCAGTTGTATCAATCTGAAGAGGAAGATCAAGAATACTTTGCAGTTCAAAAACAGTATCTTTCATCATTGCTGTCTCATCTATTTCCGGAAGTCCGACATTAACATCAAGAATGTGTGCTCCCGAATCAGCCTGTTTAGTTCCCTCTTCAAGGATATATGTCATATTGTGGTCACGTAATGCCTGTTTAAACTTGGATTTACCTGTAGGATTGATTCTTTCTCCGATAATTACGGGCACTTTTCCAATTTCTACCGCATGGGAATATGAAGACACAAGCGTAATATCTTTTTCCACAATAGGAATCAGCTTTAAATCCTTACATCTGTCGTATGTTGCCATGATGTGTTCAGGTGTTGTTCCACAGCATCCGCCGATAATCCATGCTCCGTCTTTTACAAGAAGCTCCATATAACCGGCAAATTCTTCAGGTCCTACATCATAAACCGTCCTGCCATTTTCAGATCGCGGAAGTCCGGCATTAGGATTGATAATAAGCGGTACAGAAGCGTATTCTGCCATTTCTTCAAAAATCGGTTTCATCTGTTCAGGTCCGAGTCCGCAGTTCATTCCTATAGCATCAACATTAAGCCCTTCAAGAAGTGCTACGACTGCTGCCGGAGTTGCTCCTGTAAGCATTTTATGGCTTTCATCAAAAATAACGGTCGCAAACACAGGAAGATCTGAATTTTCTTTTGCGGCAAGAACAGCCGCCTTAAGCTCATAGGTATCACTCATTGTTTCAATAAGGATGAGGTCCGCCCCCGCTTTGTCGCCTATTCGTACAATTTCCGCAAATACATCAACCGCATCAGCAAAATCAAGGGTTCCCATAGGTTTTAATAATTTGCCGCAGGAGCCTATATCAAGTGCCACATAAGCCTTTTTACCTGTTTCGGCAACAGCTTTCTTAGCATTGGCAATACCCGCTGTAATTATTTCTTCAAGATTATCAAACTTAAATCTGTTAGCGCCGAAAGTATTGGCATTAATAATATCCGCTCCGGCATTGATATATGCCTTATGAATATCTATCAAAATTTCCGGTCTGGTAAGGTTCCAGGTCTCAGGAAGCTCTCCCGGTTCAAGACCTCTTTCCTGTAAAAGGGAGCCTAGTCCGCCGTCAAAAAATAATATTCTTCTGCCTAATTCATCAAGGATGTTCATAAATATTCTTCTTTCTTATCTTCTATATTGGCATTCGGCATTACCACAGGCTTCACAGCCCTCCAAATGGCATTTTGTATCTATTTTACTAAGTCCCATAATGGCGGATACCGACTTTTCAGGAATCATTATTCCCCCTTCAGACAAAGTAATCCCTATTAATTTGGTGGCATTTATTGCATTAAGGAATTTTCCCTGATGACTTAATGCAAAATCTCCATATCCCGGACTAAATCTCGGTCTGACGTACAATCCCTCTTTTTTAACCTTTGCGGTTATGTCATTCTGACAGTCATTACAATAATCTTCGATTGCAGCTGCCGCCGCAGCCTGAATTACCGCAGCTTTGGCTATGTCAAGTTTAAGTGCTTTATTAAGAAGGCGGTCAACATCTGTTCCTAACGTTGCCGCAAAAAGAACGGCCTCACTACAGCCTCTTAAATTTTTTGCAAGATTATGGCTTTC
>ULOH01019429.1_pt1 | contig 11510 bp, 10 predicted proteins | sample 1952421 | NCBI WGS metagenome assembly ULOH01 (sample SAMEA4835599, study PRJEB28245) | human gut metagenome | biome: gut microbiome; material: fecal sample | place: Denmark | collected 2008
TGTATTACACGGAGTATCGCCATCCCATGCTCCCTTTCTTCCTCTATCCTTTCTCGCTACTGAACGGCTGGCTGATAGAACTCACCTCCCGCAACTGGGCAACTACCATCGTGGCGGTGATGATGACATTCTTCTCCACCTACTCCACCCTCTTCTTCAGAAGAATCTTCAGAGAGGTAATGCAGCTGAAGGCTATAGACAGCAATGTGCTCACAGCGATGCTTTTTTCCTTTGCCTACGTGCTGCTCGTCACCTTTGTGGATGACCATTTCGGTATGTCGCTTTTCTTCCTGTCGATGACACTTTATCTGGCAGGCAAACAGCAGCAGGAACACCGCAGCATGCCTTGGTGGCAAACAGCCCTGCTCTTTTTCTTCACGGCAGGCATCACGCTGAGCAATGGCGCCAAGACCTTCCTTGCCGCCCTCTTTACCAATGGCAAAAAACTCTTCCGCCCGAAATATCTGGCATTGGGCATCATCTTGCCTACCCTCCTGATAGGTGCTGCAGGCATTTATCAGAACAAGGCTTTCATCATTCCGAACCGTCTGGAAGGAGAACGGCTCGTGGCTCAGAAAGCTGCGAAAGACAGTACTTTTAGGGCTAAGATGGAACAGAAGCAAAAACACGATAAGGCCATCGCTGGCAAAAATATCCAGAAACGAGGCATGCTCTCATGGGCAGATATGTCTATCTCCCGTTCAGAATCACTGGTAGAAAACGTTTTTGGCGAATCGCTTATCCTGCACAGAGAACATCTTCTGGAAGATATCCACAGCCACCGCCCGATATTCGTGAAATACCAGACACCCGTTCCTTATATCATAGAGGGTATCATCGTGATTCTGCTGTGTATGGGCTTTTGGATGGGAAGAAGATCGGCCTTTCTCTGGCTCACAGCCTCATGGGTGGCATGCGATGCCTTCATTCATCTGGTCATGGGATTCGGACTGAACGAGGTTTATATCATGGCTGCCCATTGGGCGTTCATCATTCCGGTTTGTATCGGATATATCATCAGAAACTGTAAGGAGAAATATCTGCCTTATCTTCGTGGCACACTCGCAGTTATCACCATCTTCCTGTTCTTCTATAACAGCACGCTGATATTCGAGTATCTCACAAGATAAAAAAGAGAACCCGACAAGATAAAAAAGTATCTTAGATTAAAACCATCATGCTGAAAATAAGTATCTTAACCCCTATCTATGGAGTAGAAAAATATATCGAACAGTGCGCCCGTTCACTGTTCGAGCAGTCGTATGCGTCTATCGAATACATCTTTGTAGATGACTGTACCCCCGATAAAAGCATCGGTATCCTACAATCGCTCCTGAAAGAATATCCTGAAAGAGCACAACAGGTACGCATCATCCACCACGACAGAAACCGGGGCGTGGGAGCTGCAAGACAGACGGCACTGATGGCGGCTACAGGCGATTATCTTTTATTTGCCGATAGCGATGATATGCTGCCGGAAGATGCAGTTGAGAAGCTGGCAGGAAAAGCAGATAGTAGCCATGCCGACCTGATTGATGGCGGCTACCGGGAATGGTGCGATGGTAAAGCTGGAATACTCCAGAAACCTTTTGATGTTTCTAACAAGAAACTGCTCAAACTGCTTGTTTGTCAGAACATCATCACCAACCGGCTGTGGGGCAGAATCTATAAGCGTTCGCTCATCATGGAGCACAGGATATTCTTTGAAGAGGGCATCAACTATGCGGAAGATCTTTTCTGGAATGCCCAGTTCATGTTCTACGGCAAAAAGGTGAACATCGATGATGCGGTATATTATTATCGTACCGACAATGAGAATTCCTACAATCACAACATCTCTGAAAAGAATCTCCTGTCATACTTCAAATCAACCCGCCGACTCATCGATTTTTTCGAGCAGAACGATAAGAAGCATCAGTACCTCAGGGCCACAGAGATAGGCATCGTCAATGCCTACCGCTGGGCAGCAAACGCACAGGTAGCCTTCGAAAAGGTGGATCAGGCACTCGGCTACAAGCCTAAGAGCTGCCTCATCCGACTCATCATCAAGCTCATCAAAAAGGGGGTACCTGTCAAGAGGGTGAATCTTATCTACCTCGCTTACAGAAAGCTATACACTCTTCTAATATCTGCACCTTCAGCAGCTTCATGATACAGAAGTAGATGGTGGCTGAAACCAGCAGACGAACCAGCAGCAGGAGATAGATGTTCTGCAGGCTGCGAGTCATGAAATAGGTAACTACCATCGTGGCTGCCGCACAGAGCATGAATGGCAGTATATCCTTTGCCACATCCAGGAACCGCAATCCGGCAACACGCTTCATCATCCACTGCCAGACCAAAAGCCAGGCGATGATAAACACGGTATAGGCTATCACCATGGTCTGGATGCCATATTGATGACAGAACAACACCAAGGCGAGCAACCCCACTACCTGACCGATGTTGCACCACATATACACATCAGAACGCCCCTTGCTGATGGCAAGATTCTGATAGAGCGTATAAATCGGCATAAAGGCACCGCTCACACAGAGAATCTGCAACAGCGGCACACTGGCTATCCATTTCTCATGAATCGTAATCAGAATGAATTCGCGTGATACCAGGCTCAAACCAAACATCAATGGAAAAGAAAGGAATGCCGTGAAACGGAGCATTTTTCTAAACACCAGCAACTCGCGGTTCTTATCGTTCTGGATAGAAGCCAAGACAGGCTGAGCTATCTGTCCCACCGTATTGGCAACAAACGAATTAGCCTTGGTGTCCCAGTTGTATGCCTGACTATAGTTACCCACATCATTAATCAGATAGAACCTGCCGAAGACAAAGGTCAATACATTGTTGCTCACCGTATTGATGATGTTGGTAACCAGGAGTTTCACGCTGAATCCAAACATCTTCCTCACCGGTCCGAAATCGATATGAAAGTTCGGGTGCCATCCCGTATAATAATATCTTCCTATATTCAGCACAAGGATAAAGATAACCTGCTGCCAGGCAAGACTCCAGTAAGCCATGCCGTTGAATGCCAGTACCAGTCCCACGACATTCGAACTGATCAGGGCCATGAAATTAACGATGGTAATCTCCTTGTTCATCATGTTCTTCATCATATATCCGTTCTGGGCGATGCCAAACGAAGAGATGAAGAAACTCAAGAACACGAAGCGCGACAGGGAGGTGAGACAAGGCTGATGGAAGAAATCTGCTATCAGCGGCGCACAGAAAAAGAGCACCACATACATGGTAAGACTCACCAGGACATTAAACCAGAACACCGAGTTATAATCGTTATCGGTGGGTTTTCTGATATTCACCAGTGCCTGGGTAAACCCGCTACTCTGCAGATTGCCCGCTATCAGGGTGAATATGGTGAGGATGCCGATGATACCATAATCGGCTGGCGACAACAAACGCGCCAAGAAGATGCCAAAGAGGATATTGAGTACCTGGGTAGAGCCACTGTTCATCGCTCCCCAGAACAATCCCTTGGCGGTTTTTTCCTTTAATGATTCTGCCATCGTTTCTATCTGATAAATATGGAATATTACTTGTTTTTACTTTTTAGAATGCAAAAGTAGCATAAATAGTTTGAAGTTCAAAACTTTTTGCTTACTTTTGCAGCCGTAAAACTGAAAAAAGTATGGATATTAAGAACATCAAGAAGGAATGGAACGCCACAATACTCGATATATTGAAGGCATTCATCGACATCTGCAACAAGTATCACCTCAGATATTACTGTTGTGCCGGCACCGCCATCGGAGCCGCCCGTCACCACGGAATGATTCCCTGGGACGATGACATCGACGTGCTGATGCCACGCCCCGACTACGACCGTCTGCTCGAAATCGCCAAACACGAAGACTTTGGCAAATACGAGGTAGTAACTCCCTACAACAACGAGTCATACCCTCTGTATTTCTCCAAACTCGTGAATCGCGAAACCACCCTTATCGAGGAGAAGGAGCGTCCCTGCATCATCGGTCTTTACGTAGATATCTTCCCTCTTGATGCCACCGACGATGACCTGGAAACGGCAAAGGCGCTGTATCGCAAATACTCTAAGACCATCAACCGTCTGAATGCCGTAACCACCCACAATACTTTCTTTGAGTACATCTCCCTGCTCCTGCACAAGGAAACCTGGGGCCGCTTTGCCATCAAGACGCTCGCCTTCTTCTGCCGCAGCAAGATGCGCCACAGCCTCATCCAGCAGATGGACGAGATGAGTCACCGGTATGACTTCGATAAGGCGAAGAACGTACTGGTGAATACGGGTTCCTACCATTACAAGGAGATTTTCCCGAAGGAATGGCTCGGCAAGGGCAAGGAATTCCCGTTCGAGGATACCACCGTATTGCTGCCGGAGCAGGCTGATACCTATCTGCGCCACTTCTTTGGCGACTATATGAAGTTTCCACCCGTAGAACAGAGAGTAGAGAAACACCTTCGCTACTATCTGAACATGGAAAAGCGGGAAACATGGGATGAGATTAAAAGAAAGCTTTAGCCTTCCCTCACTTCCTGCAAGGTATGTCCGAAACCTTCTTCTACATCAAAGAGCGGTTTCCAGCCTAAAGCCTTGAGTTTATCCGTACTGAAGGTTGCCTTGGTGATAGGCGTGGTATTGCCCTGCTGCGCATCCGCCTCAGGAATATCAAACACCACCTTTCTATCCGCTTTCCGGGCTATCAGCTCTGCCAGTTGGCGGATGGAGATATTCGATTCTGAATGAGCCACATTATAGACATTTGCCCTCTCGCCATCCAGCAGGAGGCGCAAGATGGCATGGGCGGCATCTACCACATAAAGCCAGGAGCGGAAAGCCTCACCCTTACTCTTCAGGACGATATCCTCACCCTTCAGAACATTGCGGATAAACTGGGCATACACCCTATTGTCACTCTCCGTAAAGCCCGGACCGTAGGTATGACTCAGTCTGGCTATCACCACATCGGCATCATACTCTGCTCCGTATGCCATGCAGAGCGTTTCGGCAGCACGTTTGGAAGATGGATAGCAGGCACGCACCGATGCACAATCCACATAGCCGCTGCTCTTCTCGGTAAATTCAGAGCCATCGCCCTCGCCATAGATTTCACCCGAAGAAATATAAACCATGCGCTGCATGCGGTGACTCAATCCATATTCCAGCAGGTTGGATACGCCGTTGATGTTTGCCTTCATCACCTCTACAGGGTTCTGCTTAAAGAAGTTAGGACTCGCATTGCTGGCTGCATCGATGATGTAATCAGCGCCCTCAGCCAACTCATTATAGACTGGTTCCCCTATCATCCTGTTCATGCTCTTGATGACAGGCTGGGTAACGTCTATCTCTGCAAAGAAGAAAGATTCATCCTCCCAATAGGCAGCAAACTTCTGTCGGGCACGTTCCTTGTTTCTTCCGGCTGCTATCACCTTGTAGCACCGGGCAGGATTCTGCATCAGCACATCAACCACACAGCCTCCTACCAATCCTGTAGCACCAGCCACAAGAATGGTCTTGCCATGCAGACGCCCCAATTCCAAACCTTCCCGGAAAAGGCGCGCAATATCTTCCTTATATGGTGAATTTCCTATCATAACATGTTTATTTTAACCAAGCCTCAGGCTGAACCTTCATCAGTGCCTTCAGTATCTCCAGATCCTCAACGGTGGTTATCTTGATGTTCTTCTCTGAACCAGGCACGATATGCATCTGTCTGCCTCCCAGTTCTGCCATCAGGGTACAGGATGCCACCGAATTGGTGATGCCCTTCTCCTTAGCCTCTTCGTGGGCTGCTATCAGATTGCCCAAACGGAAGGTCTGGGGTGTCTGGGTACGGATCAGTTTGTCGCGCGGAATACTGGTGTTGGTCGTAAAACCATCTTCGCTCTCCAGGATAGCCTCTCTACATTTGATACCCGTAATGGCATAGCCATACTTCTGGCAGATGGCGATATTGGACGAGATGATGTCTTGCGACAAGAGTGGGCGCACGGCATCATGCACCAGCACCAGGTCGTCATCACCGCATCCCACCTCTTTCAAGCCATAGATACCATTGTGGATTGACTCCTGACCATTGCTTCCGCCAGGGAATATCCATTTCAGCTTGGTAATGCAGAACTGGTTGGCATACGACTGCAGTACCGTTTCCCAACCTGCCAGACATACCACAGCAATACCCTGAATATCAGGATGCTTCTGAAAAGCCATCATCGTATGGATGATGATAGGACAGTTGTCTACATGCATAAACTGCTTTGGGATGTCCTGTCCCATTCTATTGCCAGAACCTCCGGCTATGATCAATGCATAGTTCATATTCTCTATCTTTAAATTGATTATTTCTGAATGATTCTCCCCGGATTCCCTACCACGGTAGCCCCGTCGGGAATATCCTGGAATACCACAGCACCGGCGCCTATCGTCACGTGGTTGCCGATGTGGATGCCGCCGAAGACCGTGGCACCGGTATAAATCTTCACGTCATTTCCGATGGTAGGTCTGCCGCCCTTGCCGTTGCCCAGCGTCACCATCTGCAGACAGTAGAAGTCATCGCCTATACTTTCTGCGTTGAGATAGGTGGCATAGCTGTGCTCCAGATGCGCACCCTTCCCGATATGCGGACACCAGATGGTCATCGTACGCTCAGGAGGCAACAGCCAGCTGATGAAAACCGAACGGTATTCGCCCATGCGGTAATAAAACAGATTGCGGAAACTCCTTTCGCGGGTGCATGCCTTAATCAGGTTGAGCACCGTAGGCTTCCTGTCCTGCACCTTCAGCAGGTCGGCATCTATCTCCTTCTTATGGAGCAGATACAAAGCGATATGCGGCAACATGCGCACCGCCGAAGCTGACAATATGATGGTTTGTACTATCGGATTCATGACTCTAAATCTTGTTTTAACATGGTTGCAAAGATACAAAAAATAAAGCAACTAGCATGCTTTTATCCGAAAACAATTGCTCTTTTCACTAAAAATAAGATAATAGAACAGGGTTTGTAGATTTTTAGTCGGTTTTATTGCTAAATAATGTGAATTAAATAGCTTTCCATACAACTTTTCCGTACCTTTGCACAAAGTTATATATAACGATATTATAGAAGAGGATAAAACAGAACATTATGAAGAGGATATTGATTGTAGAAGACGATTTGGCATTCGGAACAATGATACAGACTTGGCTCAAAAAGAAAGGATTCGATGTAGAAAGGGTAACATCCGTAGGCGCTGCCATCAAAGCGATGGGAGCCGGCGATGCATTCCATCTGGTTCTTTCCGACCTGCGCCTGCCCGACCATGACGGACTGGTATTGCTCCAGCATATCAGAAAGTCCGATGCCCACCTGCCTTTTATCGTAATGACTAGCTATGCAGAGGTTCAGAATGCTGTATGTGCCATGAAATCGGGTGCTACCGATTACGTGGCTAAACCCTTCCATCCCGAAATCCTCTTAGAGAAAATCCATGAGGCTATCCAGTCGGCTGCTTCTGCGGTTTCAACCCCTCAGCGTGCGGAATCTGCCGCCATGCAGGATGCGCCCCAAGAAGAGCAGCAGGGCGCTACGGAGGTTCCTAGATATATAAAAGGTGAAAGCGAGGCTTCCAAACAGCTCTACGAGTTCGTTTCGCTCGTTGCCCCAACCCCGATGTCAGTGCTCATTCTCGGAGCCAGCGGCACCGGAAAGGAATATGTGGCGCGCAGCATCCACGAACAGAGTCTGCGCAAGGACAAACCTTTCTATGCCATCGACTGCGGCGCCATTCCTAAGGAGGTGGCAGCATCTGAATTCTTCGGATATAAGAAGGGTGCCTTTACCGGAGCCGAACAGGATAAGAAGGGTGCCTTCGAGATAGCTAACGGCGGAACGGTTTTCCTCGATGAGATGGGAAACCTCAACTACGAAGTACAGGTGCAGCTTCTCAGAGCCTTGCAGGAGAGGAAAATCCGTCCGCTGGGCAGCACGCAGGAGATTGATGTGGATATCCGACTCATCTGTGCCACCAACGAGAATCTGGCGCAGGCGGTAGCCGAAGGCAAGTTCAGAGAGGACCTCTATCACCGCATCAACGAGTTTACCATCTACATGCCTGCCCTCAAGGACAGAGGTGCCGATATCTTCCTCTTTGCCAACCTCTTTATCAAGCACGCCAACCAGGAACTGGGCAAGAATGTGCTCGGAATGGATGCCAAAGCCTCCGAAATCATTGCCTCATACGACTGGCCGGGCAACCTGCGCGAACTGAACAATGTGATGAAGCGCGCCACCCTGCTCGCCCGTGGCAAGTATATCGGTGCCCAGGAACTGGAGAAGACGATGGCACAGACCTCCACCGCCCGACCGCTCAATATGCAGCTGCACAGCGAACAGTCGGAACAGGAAAGCATCGCCGCTGCTCTGAGAGCCACCCACGGCAACAAGAGCAAGGCAGCCCAACTGCTTGCCATCGACCGCAAGACACTCTACAACAAAATGAAGAAATACGGCATGGAGTAAAACATGCCACACCCCGATTCCCCAATATATTCCACACTATATTGGGGAATTTTTCTACACCTTTTCCCCACTTTCCCCACATCCCGTTTCTGGCACAAGACACCATCAACCCTGATTATCAGATACTTAACCAAATTCATCGATTTTTGGCACGCCTATTGTAATATTATTTAGCGAACTCGCAAATGAGTTTCAGCAAGAGAATTAATAAACAAAATAATATTCACAATTAAAAAACAAAAGAATTATGAAAAAGTTAGTATTTGCAGTTATCGCAGCAGTAGCAATGGTATCAGTTAGCAATGTATTTGCAGGTAACAGAATGGTAAGCGTTGCAGGTTCAGAACCAGTAGACACAGTAGCTCCAGCCGACACAACAGCAACACCTGTTGAGACTCCAGCAGCAACAGTGGATTCAACCGTAGCAAAGTAAATCCACCTTCAGAAAATAGTAATTACGCGTCGCTTTCAATGAAACAGGAGATAGATGACCAGATTTTGGCATTTATCTCCTGTTTTCGTTGGTTTATATCGCATTTTTGATTAACTTTGCACGCAAATAGCAAAAAGACTCAAAACATTAAAAGATAAGAAGATGCAGCAAACAAACGTTCCTTTCAAGGTAGCCCTGGGTTACATCATCGTCGCCATCGTACTGATTCTGGCGATAGGGTTGGTATATCGCAACACCACAACCGTGCTCGCTATCAACCAGGCAACCCGCGACTATATCGAAAAGCGACAGGCAGCCGACAGCACCATGTCCAACCTGCTCAAGGAGGAACAGACCAATCTGCAGCAGCTTACCCGCGCCATGCAGGGCAAGTCATCCCACAACTATCTGCATGAGAAGATGAACAGCCTCAACAGTGGCGAAGATTCCGTTGTCGTGCATTCCAAGGCACCCAAGACTCATGTGGCAAAGAACACCACCGTAGAGGTGATGAAAACCCGCAAGGGCTTCTTTCGCCGCCTTGCCGATGCCTTCAAGAAGGAACATGCCGAAACGCTCAGCATCAGACGCGACAGCAACCAGGCTGTCACCGATACCCTCTCTACCCCGGTCAACTTAGCCGGAAACGTAGCCGATATCCTGGAACAGATTGACCGCAAGGAGAAGCAGTCTACGCGCGATAACCACGATGCCATCAACCGCGAGGTGAGAGACCTGCAGATAACCAATGCCCGCCTCGCCCTGCGCTCCTCCCAGCAGCTCAACGATATCCACCAGCGCGAACGTCAGGCGATGCAGCAGGCTATCAACCAGGCGATGCAGGCGCGCCAGAATCTGCTCTGGCAGATAGGTCTGCTTGCCACCGTAGCCATCACAGCCGCCGTCATCCTCGTCTATTACATCTACCGCGATACGCAGAAGGAACGCATCTACCGCGAGAATCTCGAAGAGGCTAACGAGGAAATCAGGCGCATCATGAACCAGCGCGAACGCCTGCTCCTCACCATCACCCACGATATCAAGGCTCCGGCTGCCAGCATCTCGGGCTTCATCGACCTGATGAAGGATTATGTCGACAACCCGCAGGCCATCTCCTGCCTCAACAGCATCAAGGGTTCTGCCACCCATCTCTCCCGGCTCGTTGCCGCCCTGCTCGATTATCACCAGTTGGAAAACGGACTGATGAAGCTGAACCCGGTAGATTTCTCGCCTGCCGACATGTTCCGCCAGTGTGCCGGAGAGATGCAGATCCTGAGCCAGGAGAAGGGACTGGAACTGCATCTGGAGCTCGATGGCATCAGCAGTCCGCAGACCTACTACCGTGCCGATGCCTTCCGTATCCGTCAGATACTCAACAACCTGGTGAGCAATGCCATCAAGTATACCGATAAGGGCAGCGTCACCATCCAGGCAGCCATCAGTCCCCAGCACCTCCTCACCTTCTCGGTAAGGGATACCGGCAAGGGCATGACCACCGAAGAGCGCCAGAAGGTATTCCAGGCGTTCACCCGTCTGAAGAGTGCCCAGGGCATCGAGGGCACCGGTCTCGGGCTGAACATCACCCAGGAACTGGTTAATCTGCTTCAGGGCACCCTGCGTCTGGAATCCGTCAAGGACAAGGGCAGCACCTTCACCGTCACCATTCCGCTTGCCTTAGGTACCGCTCCTGCAGCAGAAGAGGCAGAAGAGCAGAAGCCCCTCGCCCCAACCAAGCCCCATTTCGAAAACCACAAGATACTGCTGCTCGATGACGACCCGTTGCAGCTCCGTCTGCTTCAGGAGATGCTGAAGAAGCTGATAGGCGACAGTTGGCAAGTCTTTGCCTGTCTGCATGTAGCCGAGGCGCTCACCGTGCTCCACAACGAGCATCCTGCGCTGATGATGATGGATATCGAAATGCCCGAGATGAACGGCATCAGGATGATTCAGCACATCAACCACAGCCACATGAAGGTAGTAGCGATGACCGCCCACGATGCCAGCATCATCAGAGAGTTGAAAGAAGCCGGTTTCGACGATTGCCTCTTCAAGCCGTTCAGCACAGAGAAGCTGAAAGAAATCCTCGGTTTGGAGAATACAGCATCAGAAACAGAGGATATGGCAGAGGAAACCAATAAGAAATCCCGCTTTGCACCCCTCCTGACCTTTGCAGAAGGCGATCCGGAGGCAGAAGCCGAGATACTCAGCACCGTCAAGCAGGAGTTGTCATCCCATCTCCAGAACCTCCAGCAGGCAACAGAAGGCGAGTTATCAATAGAAGCCATCGGCAAGACAGCCCACAAGCTCCTCCCTATCGCCACGATGATAGAGATGGAGACCCGACAGCACATCGCCGCCCTCGCTCCCGAGCATATCAGCGATCTGTCAGAATCTCAGATAAGAGCCTACACCCAGGCCATCATCGCCGACCTGAAGGGGCTTTTAAAGGTAAAAAAGTAAAAAGGTAAAAAAGGCCTACCCCCGTTCGTCCCCGTCCCCAGCGATTCCATCGCTGGTCCCCCGAAGGCAAAAAGCCCCTGATGCAAGAACACATCAGGGGCTATAAACTATTAACTATAAAC
>ULOH01006451.1_pt1 | contig 11038 bp, 7 predicted proteins | sample 1952421 | NCBI WGS metagenome assembly ULOH01 (sample SAMEA4835599, study PRJEB28245) | human gut metagenome | biome: gut microbiome; material: fecal sample | place: Denmark | collected 2008
TAGTTGACCGTCTAATTAATCTCTGATACTTTATCTAATAGCATAAGGCCTTGAAATAAAATAATTTCAAGGCCTTATTGTAACTTTAAAAACATATTTTCTTATGGTTAAAACAACAGTAATTGACCATTTTTTTCGCGAATCGATTCTTCATTTTCTTCAAAATTTTTGCCTAAATAATTTTCCGTCATCAGATATTGTTTATCTGTAATATATATAAATGAGATAGATGAGTTATCAGGAATAAATTTTGAAAGCTTTTTCGTGGTTGTTTGTCCGACGGATAAACTTTTAACCGGCTTAATATATACCGAAAACTGTTTCATCACGAAACCATTATCGAGTAATAAATTGCGAAATCTTGTTGCTTTGCGCATTTCAGTTCTGGTGCGAACAGGAATGTCAAACATACAGATTATCCACATCATTGACCATCCTGTCAGAGTTTCAAGCCGCTGTCTTCGTGCCATTCCAGAGAGCCTTATGTTTCTTTTTGATTTTGCCGAATGGTGTCAATTCAATTTTACGTGCTTTGTTGTTTGTAAAATAACTTAATCCTCTATTTACAAGACTATCAACAAACATATATTGTAAATTTTTATCTTTAGGCGAAGTCATACGGGCATCGCTAACAAAATCAATAGTAACAGCACCATTACTAAACTTCTTCACTTTTGCCAAACATCTTTCTTTGTCGGTATATTGTTTCCATTCATCAGGCGTATCAAGTTCTAAAATATCTCCTTGTTGGACAGACCAGATAATTTTTCCGCCTTCTTTTTTCCATTGAGGCTCAAAATCGGCCTGGTTTGCATCAAAGCGTTTAATAACTTCCCAGCCGATTTTACCGTTTTTTTGGTAAAAATCTACGCAATGGTTGTTTCGCCCCTCATAAGCAACGCCGTGTTTTTTAATATAAACTAAAGAAGAATTATTTTCATAACATCTGAATTTATCGCCTTTCCATAGGCCTTTATCTTGAATAATGCGGAACGCTTTTAATAAAATTCTTCCTTCGGTAATTTTGATTTCCTTTTTACCTTCGGCCACGCCCTGTTCATTTTCGGCAATTAAAATTTGTTCCGCCGTATTCATATAGAGTTCAAAATCTTGTACTAACTTAGCCTGTTTAGCTTTATGCTCTGCAATATCCTCGTGCCATTCATTTTTTATTGTTTCGGGAATAAGCAGTTTCGTTAAATCTTTAGCCGATTTTACCACCTGTAAAATTTTGCGAGAATAAACAGTGATTAAAGAATTTGGGTCATCAGGATTTTGACACAAAACGGTTCTACCTGTTTCTTTATGAAATTGTCCGGCTTTGCTATGATTAGGCTTGTGCGAGACTTTGATATCTTTTAGGCAGGAAATGACTTTTCGCCTGAAATCGGCCAAAGATTCGACAGAAGTTAAAGGCAACGGATAATGAATTTTGTTAATGTCATTTTCTTCTGCCATTTTTTGAATCAATCCGCGATTTGCGCAAGCAACCGTTATGGCATCCATGGCGTGATGTCGGTGGTCAATACGCGGTTTGGGTTGCCATTCTTTATTTTTTGCCTTATCAAAAAATTTCCATTTGCCATCAATATCGGGTTTGTTTATTCCCTCTATAATTTCGCCTGTATCCAATTCCAGCCAGTAAGGAGGGCAATTGACATATCTTGGAATATCAAGTCCCATTAAATCATATTCCAGACCATATAAATTCCAATGTTGGCGCAATTTGGCCGTTTGTCCGCCTTTGACCGCCAAAATACGAGTTTGCATAACTTCGTCACAATCAGAGCAATCGACAATAGCCCGCAAATATCGCTGAGCCATTTTTGCCACATAGCGGGTATCCGTCAGATAACGTGTGCTCTCTTCTTTATCGCCGCTTTCTTCATACTTTTCACGTGCATCTGCTTCAAAACGCCAGGATTTCTGAGGGGTGCGGGAACGGGCATTTTTTAAAATTTCTCTTATTTCTTCTTGTGTTTTTGTTTCTTCAAAATATTCATAGGCATATCGGTTGCCTTTGTTTAAGTTGTCATTGCTGTTGACTAAACAGAGGTTGTTATATGTATCTGTTCCGCCTTTGGCTTGAGGAATAATATGCTCAATTTCCATACCCGTAAATATAGAGGAAATATTTTGTGTCGGATTGTAAGCATCTTTCCAGCCTTGCTCTTTGGCTAGTTTATATTTTAAAATATTTTTGTTATTTATGGCAATTTTATGCTCTTTTAAATAATTTTTAGCCTCTTCATTAAGTTTTTCATTTTGTTTTTGTTGGTTTTCAAATTCTTTTTTCTTCTTTGTTGACATACCGACATCACGACCAAGCTCAATATTGATGTCATAAGGCTTGCCATAAATTTTAATAATTTCATTAACAACCAAGCGAATTTGATTGAGAATCATATGTACGGCAGGATTGGCGATTTTGCCCCATCTTATCTCATCAGGGTTAAGGCTTTTGTTGTTGTTTATCATTAAAGGCGGAAGCGGGGCCGTATCTGTTTGTAAAATTTCTCCATAATAAGGAAGCTGGAAACATTTTCCCTGATTTTGGCGAGCGATTTCTTCCTCTGCCATAAATCGTTTATCCGTTTCCGCCAATTTGTCGGTAATTTCACGATGAGTTAATACATCTTCTTTTAATTTTTCGAGGATAATTTTTGTGGCACTTATGCCTAACATTCCCCGTCCTTTGGGCAATTTGGTTAAAAGGTTGCCGATTTCTTTTTCGTCATCAATCTTCAGAATAGGTTTAAGATATTCGATTAACGCATCTTCGTTGTATAAACGAGCATTTTTATCCTTTGACATTTTAGGCTCGGCCAAAAATTCAATAAAAGATGAAAGCTCATTTTCGTTCATATTCTGCAAATGTTCGTTATTTGCAAATTCGGGACGAGAATATAAATAGGCCTTGATTACTCTGTCATCAACCAAAGAAATTTTGTGTTGGGCTGACAAATTGAGCAATTTTTTTATTGCTTGCTTACCTGCATTTTGCCCTTTCAGCAATAGTTCGTTAACGATAGAATCTCTTTCTTCCAAGGTTAATTTTCTTTTGTTCATATCGTTTAAAATGCGGATGTTGTTGACTTCTTCATAAATACGACGCATTTCCGATAACGGGTGGGCTTTTAACAAACGGTCTTCTTCTCTGAAATAAATGCATTTACCTGTAGCATAAGGTGCTGCCGGACGTTCATAAAATAAAATGTCGTAAATTTCTTTTTTTAAATTTTCTTTTTTCATTTGCGGATAAAATTCGGCTTGTTTATCCCAAATTTTATTAAATTCATCTTTAACAAGGTAGCGAGGGATTGCGTAATCTACAATATTTTTTTCAATAGCATATTTTTTCTGACGAACTGTTTTATCGTTTCCTTTGCCGGAGATTATTTTATTATAAAAAAATTCACCGATGGTTTTGGAATTTGTTTCTTTCAGGTGATGTAGCATCATATCATAAGAAGACTTTTTAGCTTTTGACTTTTCACCCTCTTCTAAGATTTCCTCTTCTGTTTCTTCAATGGCCGAGACAAAACCTGCCCCGCGATGTTTGGCTATGTGCAAAACGGCTCGTCCGACATAATAAGGGCTTGCCAATTTTTCGTTTAGGGCATCTGTTCTGATTTTATAAGGAGATTTGCTTTTTAGTTTATCGGTTCCTTCAGGATTTTCATTCGGCCATAAGCCATTTTCAAAAAGCTTTTTAGCTAAGAGCTCCAACCGTTTTTTGGTCCTGACCAAATTTTTGCGGGCTGTTCTTTTAAGTCTTCTCTCCTCGGCGCCTTCTGAAACTTCAAAAATACGGACACCTGCATCAATAATATCTTTTGCATTATTTTTATTATCAAGCTCAATGACTGCACTTCCTATTGAACCAACACCCAAATCAAGACCTAGACGATATTTCATGGCTATCTCCCGTATATGCAAACAACTTGATATAGGCTATAATATAACTATTGACATTTCAACAATAATATCGGCATAATATTAGGTGTTATGTGAATGACGTAATTTTTTTCAGAGATTAATTAGACGGTCAACACATATATAATAAGGCTGGAAATGCCGTAAGATGAGGGAGCAATTTGTTGCTCCCATTATTTTAATTTTAAATTATATCATAAAAACCTTACCGCCTATCAAATTTAGGAGACTGTAAAGGTTATGTTCTACCCGTAAATTTCGCCGTTAGGTTCGATAATTTTGCTTTTGCAAAGTATTTGTAACATAAAAAAAAGACCCGTTAGGGGTCTGTTTTTATTATGGTGCTCCGAAGTTGACGAATTGTTGAACTCCGTCAGGGATAAAACCATTGATATAAACGGATGGAAATAATGAAAATTTAACGGAGGGCAGACAATGACATAACACAATGAAGATGCCTGATATAGAGGCTTTAAACGATTATAACACAAAAATAATTAAAGAAATAACGAAATTTTACGGAGAAAAATAATGGAAAACCAAAATACTAAAATCTTAAACGAAAGAGGAGAAAAAAAGATGTCTAATAAAACTCGGGATTGGTTAACTGATTGGATTGAAACTGAAACAAATAAGGTTGATGGTTCAGCCAAAGAGAAAAAGAAAGAAAATATCTCTAAAACAGAAAATTTTATAAGAGACTGGATTGCAAGCGAGACAACTCCATCAGTTTCCAATTAAATTATTTTGAATAATATACTTTAATAAGTGTGATTTTTTGCACAAATTAAGTAAGGAATCGCATTTATCTTGTTATTTTTGTTTTTTATAAATTTTACCGATAGGGAAATTTTTTGTTAAAAAGTCATTCAAAAATTCCAAAATTTACCGATGAGGAAATTTATGAAATTTTTATTCTATTTTAGAAAATCACAAATATTTGATATTTTCTAAAATGGAAATGATAAAAATTCCGACTAATTTATCATTCAATGCTAAATTAGTCGGGTTTTGCAGAGTAATTGAACTCTTAAAAATCAAGACTATTCATATCTAATAAGAAATCTTTTAACCCTATAAAGCCAATTCCATTATCATCATAATAGGATTTGATATTGTCTTTAACAATTATGATTTTTTTAAACGAATCGGCAATTTTAAGTAAAGGTCTTTCCTCTTGAATTTTCTTTTCTTCGGTAGGCATCATAAAGGCCGATTGAATGTAATATTTTTTACTTCCTTTGCTGGCAACAAAGTCAATTTCAACCTTTTTCTCGGTATATCCTGTCGCATTCTTTTCCAGAATTCCAATTTCGCCTACATCTACTTCATAACCTCTAATGTTCAATTCATTATAGATGACATTTTCCATAATGTGTGTTTCTTCCTGTTGGCGAAAATTGAGTCTGGCATTTCGCAATCCAATATCTGTGAAATAGTATTTGGATGGTGTGCTGATATATTTTTTGCCTTTTATATCATATCGCAGAACTTTGTTGATAATGAACGAATCCTGCAAGTAGTCCAAATACTGCTTAATTGTTGGAAGAGAAATATCAATATGTTTCACACTATTAAATGTACTTGCTAATTTTTGAGGATTAGTTAAACAGCCAATTCCAGAAGCAATAACATTTATCAATTCTTCCAGTTCGTCATTGTTTTTTATTTTATTTCGTTCTTCAATATCTCTGATATAGGTTTCTCTGAATAAATCCTGTAAATATTTGGCTTTTTCTTCATCTGTCTTTTTTGATAAAATTAAAGGCATTCCGCCATATGTATAATATTCCCGCCAAGCATCACTCCAATCTCCGCCGACGGCAGAGTAGAATTCAGCAAAGCTAAATGGATAAACTCTTATTTCATCTCCTCTGCCACGAAATTCTGTTACAACATCAGAAGAGAGAAATTTGGAATTGCTGCCTGTTACATAAACATCTAAATTTTTAATATGCAGAAAACCATTTAAAACATCTTCAAAGCTATCCATCATTTGCACTTCATCAAGCAACAGATAGTACATATTATCATCTTTTATGCTGGATTTGACATACTTGTAGCAATTATCTGGGTTGCGATATTGCTTTTTCTCATAATCATCAAGAGCGATATGGATAATATGGTCTTTTTTTACACCTTCTGCCAACAGGTGTTTTCTGAATAATTCTGAAAGCAGATAAGATTTCCCACATCTTCTGATACCACTGATAATTTTAATCAGCCCATTGTGTTTATGGGATATTAATTGGTTTAAATAATATTCTCTTTTGACTTCCATATTACCCTCTCATTTTAGAAAATTACAAATATTAGACATTTTCTAAAATAGAATATAGCATCAAAAGATGTAAAAATCAATTTCTATTTTAGATTTTTTCCAATATTAGGCATTTTCTAAAATAATAGCTAAAGTTTGGAGCTATGCGATTTCTTTTTCATCCTCTAGAAAAATTAGAATCTTTTCTTTTTGGCGTTGATCTATGTTTTTAGGAGGAATTTTATAGTATAGATCTTTCCATTTTTGAGAGTTGTCATCACTTGCCAATTTTGATATTAATAATTTTGTCAAAGGCATTATTTGCGATTTATTTCCGTAACGAGCCAGAATTCCTAATAATTCTGTATCATTTTCATATGAATGAATATCTTCACTTATTTTATTACAGGCAATCTTTTGTAATTTAGAAGATAATGCTATTATTACATCTTTGTCTCTTGATGATAGCGATTTTATTAAGCAGTTTTTTATACGTTCATCACTCATATTATTTTCAAAAAATTTATTTATTAAATCCTTATAATTTTCATTCTTAATATTATCTAGTAAGTAGTTTATTTTGCTTGTTACTAGCGAATTTTCAATAGCATAGTTTCCTTTGCTGTCTTGCTCTCTTATAATTTTTTCAAAAACTAGTAAACTATTTTCGGATATTTGATTGTAATTAAACACAATATGAGAAAATAAAGAAATTGTAATTTTGGCATCAATTATATCTTTAATGGCTGATATGATATATTCTTGTATATTGGAAAATCTATCATAAATAAAATTTATATGATTTATGATGGAGGGATTATTTAATCCTGCAATATATACATTTTTCAAGAAATCGATGATAATTTTTACTTGAATCTCTGTTCCTATTGATGTTAAAAGAGTTTGTTGTACCCACTGGTATCCTACTTGTCGTTTAATTGATTGAAAGACACCATTATAGTAGGTTATAAAAGAATCGTTTCCATTTATTTTGAGTTTTGTTAATAGTTCAGATAGATATTTTACTCCAGTTAACACTCTTTCAATATTATTGCCATCATATTTAGGAAAGTTTTTATTTATTTGGCTAAAAATCATAGCTTCTTGTTTTGCAGTTAATTTGCAATATTTCGCAATATATATTAGATCTTTAAATGCAAAACTTTCGTTTTCAACATCTTGAAGGTTCTCTATTTCATATTGAATTAGTTCATCAGAAATTAGTGTTTGTAATTTATTACTAAGCTGTAATTTGCTAATAGTATCTGAACTTGCTCTATACCATTGTATAAAACATTTTTTTAATACAGCAACATTGGTGCAATTCAATAATATTGTTGAATATAGCTTAAATATATTATCACTGTTTTTAAGGGAAGCATTAATATTTATTTCAAAATATTTTCCGAGTTCAGAAAGTAAATAATTATCATTTTTTAGATCATTAATATAATAAGAAATGTAGGTCATATATTTTTCAGGAATAAATTCTATAAATTTATCAATTTTGTCTAGTATTAGAGTTTTCAGGTTGATATTTTGGTTTCGGCTTAGTTTATGAGTGTGGTTTATCGCAAGAATAGCTATAACCATCTGAGGAACTTTATTTTCAAATAAATTTCTATTTATACTCTTCTGAAGATTATCAAATAAAAATTTTACCGTAAGCTGTAAATTTGCTTGAGAGATTTCTATATACTGATTCAGTTTATCTAAATCATAATTTTGCAAAGCATCTACTAGATCTTGAGGAATTTCTTGAAATTTAGTAGAATTGTGTAGAATTTTATCAACAATAGATAAATCAGCATTATGTGTCAGGAAAAATGAATTACTAAGAAAAGAGTTTAATTCAGAACATTCTACTGTTTTGCAAAACTTGTCATCTTCATTATTATATCTCTGCTCAATCAATAAGCTATTATCTTTAATTATCTTGTTAAAATATTCAGACCATTCTTCTTTTATAATTAATGCTTTACAAATCAAGCCTTGATTTTTACAAACAAAATCGCTTCCATAATTTTCCGATAATAAGCTAAATTCTGTAGTAAGATTGTTTAAAAACTGAATAATTCTTCGAGGATTTGTTGCATATTCGCTAGCAATTATGTCAATAGTATCAGCGTTTAATTTTAAATTATATTTTTCATTCAAATGAGAAGTATAATCAAAAAGTTCAACATTTTCTAATGATTTTATTCGCAACTCTACATTGAAGAATTTTCTAAAAAATTCTTCGGCATCCTTATTAGAATTTTTACTATTTATAATATGCTTTTTTAAAGCTCTATCATCAACAGGGATAACAAAAATGAGATTATGATACTCATTCATAAAGCTTTTAATATTTGTTAATAAATTATATGCAACTTCACAGCTGCACCGATCAATATTATCTAAAACAATAATTAACTTGTCTATATCGGTGATATAATTTTCACCTTTGACCCAATTTTGTAGTTTTTCAAAAACTGTATTTTTCTTTAATGACTTAGATATCATTTGTTTAAAACACTCTTCAAATTGTTCTGGAGCAAATAAATAAGGCTTTTGATTAACAATTTTAAGTTCATTGAGGCATTTAAAGAAAAGCGTCGAAAATAATGATAAAATGGCAATGCTAAATCCTATTTTTTCATTTCCATAATTTATGAAAAATAACGATATTAGTATTAATATAGCGAATAAGAATAAAACCCAATTAAAGCTACTGATATTAAATTTTATTTTAACCTCGCTGTCTTCACTATTATTGGAATAAAATTTTTTCATAAGATCTGATCTTTCAAAATTTAATTCCTTTTGAAGAGTAAGAAGAAACATTCTATGGAAACTATCATTTACATATTTCCACGCATCATAGACTACAAACTTTATTTTCTCGGCATTATCGTTTTCTAAACTATCTTTAACTGTTTTTATAATTGAAGATTTACCACTACCCCATTCGCCAAACAGTCCTATGGTAAATGTTTTTTCAGGAGCTTCTTGAATAATCTGTTTTAATATCTTAGAGTATGATTGTCCGTTAAGTAAATCATTCCCTTCTTCCGTTAAATTAAGCTCTTTATCTTCAATAAAATTCATTCTATTTTCCTTATGCTAAGTCTTTGCTTATATTACCAAGTTATTATAAAAATTCAATATATTTAGAAAGTGCTTATCCATAAAAATGATTATAGCTTTTGAAATAAAATCAGACTATACCCTATTTTTACATTTGTAAAAGTGTAAAATCTAAATCATTTTTCTTGACAGTTTTACATATGTAAAGTATATTCTTAAATATAAATTTTACATATTTAGGATTAAGTGATGATTTTTAACTATATTAGAGTTTCTACGATTGAACAAAATACCGAACGACAGTTAAGGGATGTTGTTTGTGATAGGGTATATGAAGAGAAAGTTAGTGGGAAAGATACTAATCGACCTCAATTGCAAGCGATGTTATCAAATATTCGAGCAGGCGATATTATCAATATTCACGAAATGAGCCGCTTGGCTCGTAATACTCGTGATTTGTTAAATCTGGTTGAAGAGATTACTTCCAAAGGAGCAACAATTGTTTTCCATAAAGAAAATTTAACTTTCAAGGGGAATGAAAAACAAGATCCGTATCAAAAAATGATGATGACTATGCTTGGAGCTGTGGCAGAGCTGGAACGTTCTATCTTGCTGGAACGTCAGCGTGAAGGTATTGCTGTTGCCAAAGCCAAAGGCAAATACAAAGGAGGTAAAAATAAACTTACCAATGAGCAAGAGGCTGAATTAAATACTCTCCATAATCAAGGAATGCCTATCGCACGCATTGCCAAGCAATTTAAAATAACTCGTCCAACGGTTTATAGTTATTTGAAAAATTAAAGGAGATGCTGACTTCCTTGTTAAATTGATAGCGTAAGAATAGATTGTGTGCATTTTTATGTTAGTTTAAATTTAGTATTAGTTATTCGAAATTTTCGAATAACTGGATTAATTTAATCTATTCTCAGCTTGAACTATCTGAAAATATCTTTTAATTACCTTTCAATAGCCAATCCGTAAGGCTTATATGATTTTGATACCATCTTCAATTGTCCCTGTTTGTCAAATATCCGTTGTCAGAATAACCTTCAGATAGCTTCATCGGCTATAACAAAACAGTGTATTGTTATATAAAATCTTCTATTAGTTAGTTTAAAAGAGGAACAAGTTGGTTAAATTCACTTTTCAGGGTTATTAGACTTAGGAAGAAGTAAATATTAAGAAAATAACAACATAATGATAACAACTATTATGAGAAGATAGGCAATGAAGTTAAGGATATTACCGAAGAAATCCCTTTTGAAATTCCAGAAAATTGGGAATGGATGAGATTTAAGAATTTAGTTTCATATAATATGGGAAAGACACCTCCAAGAAAAGAAAGTGTTTATTGGGAAAATCCTGTATATAATTGGGTTTCAATAGCTGATTTAAAAGCTAATGATATAGTCATTGAAACAAAAGAGAAAGTTAATCAATACGCTTATGATAAGATATTTAAAGCTCGTTTATCAAAAAAAGGAACTTTAGTAATGAGTTTTAAGCTCACTGTAGGAAAAGTTTCTATTTTAGGAATGGAGGCTTTTCATAATGAAGCAATCATATCAATTTATCCATTTTATGAATATAATAATATAATCAGAGATTATCTATTTAAGTTTCTCTCCACTATTAACTGACTTTGGAGATACAAAATCTGCTATAAAAGGTAACACTTTAAATTCTGATAGCTTGGATAAACTGTTATTACCAATTCTCCCCATATCGGAACAAGAGAGGATAGTAAAGAAGATAGAGGAATTAGAGCCATTT
>ULOH01019998.1_pt1 | contig 11014 bp, 9 predicted proteins | sample 1952421 | NCBI WGS metagenome assembly ULOH01 (sample SAMEA4835599, study PRJEB28245) | human gut metagenome | biome: gut microbiome; material: fecal sample | place: Denmark | collected 2008
ATCGAGCATGAAGCTGACAAGCAGCTGGTGACGGCCTCCGCGGAAGACCACGGGGCAGAAAGCGACCTCCAGGCTGGCCTGGCGGCGCGAGGTGACGATGTGCTGGGTGATAAGGGGGCTTGCGCCGGGCCGGACATCATGGGTGGCAAGCCGGTAGCGGGCTACGTCGGCAGCCGTCATGTCGATATATTCGGGATAGGCTATGCTGACGGTATAGACACTGTCGGCATAATCGCCCGAGAGGGGTATGGCGCAGGCAAAGGTGGGGGCCACGCTGTCTATCTTGACCTGCTGGGCGGTCAAATTATAAAACTTCTGCGCCCGGATTGTCATAGCCGACGCAAGAAGTATCATGATTAATATGTATCTGACTGATTTCAGATGGCTGATGGTTTTATGTTTCAATATCGTCTCACTTACAGTTAAACTCGAGCACCTTGCGCTCTTCGACATAACCTTCCAGATGGTCATCGATATGCACGGGACCCACGCCGGCAGGAGTACCGGTGAAGATTACGTCGCCTGTCTTCAGGGTGAAATACTGGCTGATGTAGGCCACTATCTCGTCGATGCCGAAGACCATGTCGGCGGTGCAGCCTTCCTGCACGGTCTGTCCATTGATATCGAGGTGGAACCGCAGGGCCTGCACATCGAGAAACTTGTCCTTGCCGACCCACTCGCCGATAGCTGCGGCACCGTCGAAGCTCTTGCTGAGGTCCCAGGGCAGACCCTTCTCGCGCAGCTGCTGCTGCACATCGCGGGCGGTGAAGTCGATACCCACCGTCACGGCATCATAGTAGCGATGGGCGAAACGCTGGGGAATGTTCTTGCCCAACCTGCAGATGCGTATCACCAACTCGGCCTCATAGTCTATGCGTCCCATGAAGTCGGGAACGAAGAAGGGTTTGCCCGACTTGAGCAGCGACGAGTCGGCCTTGGTGAATAACACTGGGGCCTCTGTCTTATATAACGCACCATCCAACTCTTTATTGTGTTGGATGTAGTTCATTCCGATACCAAATATCTTCATTGTCGTTTTCTTAATGTTTCTTCCGATAAAGTTCAGTTCCAATCTGTTGCAAAGTTACAAAAAAAGATGTAACCACACGACACAAAAAGACTGAATGTAATGCATAATATTTTACGTAAACTTACCGACGAGCTATCATCATTTTCACCCGCTTGCATAAAACTGCATATTTTACTGTCATATCGCCGCACGACTTGACACATTATTAAATATATTTATAGGAGATACAGATACAAACCAGACTACCATCTGCTTTTTTGTCTCAAATCAGGGGCAACAAGTCATTGCTTTTGTCTCAAATCATGGGCAACAAGCTGCTATTTTTGTCGCAAATCAGGGGCAACAGGACTTTACTTTTGTTGCAAATCATGGGCAACAACGCGGTATTCTTGTCGCAAATCAAGGGCAAGAGGGCTATCATTGGGACGACGGACACAACCTCCGGAGCCTGAACAATGGCCTCGGCGGCGACTCTGACCAGTGGAAACGGGTCAGAACATCTCTTCGCTCTTCTTCTTGATGGTCTTGAAGATATTGGACCACGCGTTGCCCTCTTCCTTCTTGTCCTCGGCGTTGCGGTCTTTCTGCTGCGAGTTGTTCGACTTGCGGGAAGCGTGCTTCTTGGTAGCGTGGGGCTTGGCGGTGTGTTTTCTCTTGGTCTTCGTTGTGGGCATATCGCTCTGCTTCATACGCTCGGCCCACTCGCCGGTAAAACTGTAACCTGCCTCGGTTATCTCGAAGTCTATCTCTGGCATATTGATACCCTCGGCAGGACGATAGGGAATCTCGCTGCCGTTGTAACGCTCCACCCTCACGGTGCATACGCCCTTGGCAAGGATGTCGAGCTCCTTGGCAGCACGCCACGACAGGTCGATGATACGCCCACGGGCAAAGGGGCCACGGTCGGTGACCTTGACCACTACCGACTTGTTGTTAGAGAGATTGGTTACCTTGAGCAGGGTGCCGAAGGGATAGGTGCGATGGGCGCAGGTGAGACTGTCGTGATGCAGTCTGTCGCCGCTGGCGGTACGCGCGCCGGTGGCGCGTTTGGAATAAAAAGTAGCCTTACCCCTCTGCGTCTGTGCTAGCATAGGGGTAAAGCTCAAGAGTGATAAGATTGCAATAATTACTCTTCGTATTTGTTTCATAAGTTATGTAGCAACCGCGTGTTGCCGGCTTCGTTGCCGACAACCGCGGTCTGTGCATTGTCGCTTACACTACGCCCTGGGCCAGCATAGCCTTGGCTACCTTCATGAAGCCGGCGATATTGGCACCCTTGACATAGTTGATGTAGCCATCGGGCTCAGTGCCATACTTGGCACACTGGTCGTGGATGGAGCTCATGATGTAGTGGAGCTTCTCGTCGACCTCGTCCTTGCTCCAGTGCAGGCGTATAGAGTTCTGAGTCATCTCCAGACCCGATGTTGCCACGCCACCAGCGTTGACAGCCTTGCCGGGAGCGAAGAGCTGCTTGGCAGCCACAAACTTCTCGACAGCCTCAGCCGTACAACCCATGTTGCTCACCTCAGCCACACACAATGGGTGGTTGGCGAGAATCATGTCGGCGTCGTCGCCATTGAGCTCGTTCTGGGTAGCACAGGTCAGATAGATGTCGGCCTTTACCTCCCATGGCTTCTTGCCTGCCACGAATGTAGCCTCGGGATAAACCTCAGCATAGGGCTGGCAGATGTCGTTGCCGCTGGAGCGGAGCTCGAGCATATATTCTATCTTGTCGCCGCTGACGCCTTCTGGGTCGTGGATATAACCGTCAGGTCCACTGATGGTAATCACCTTGGCACCAAGCTGGGTAGCCTTCTTGGCAGCACCCCAAGCCACGTTGCCGAAGCCAGAGATAGCCACTGTCTTGCCGGCGATATCAAGGCCCTTGTCCTTCATCATGTGGTTGACGAAATAGAGCGCGCCGAAACCGGTAGCCTCGGGACGGAGGATAGAACCGCCCCACTCTATGCCTTTACCGGTAAGCACACCTTCGTAGCGATGAGTGAGCTTCTTGTACTGGCCAAAGAGATAGCCAATCTCACGACCGCCTACGCCGATGTCGCCTGCAGGAACGTCCTCATCAGGACCGATATAGCGATAGAGCTCGTCCATGAACGCCTGGCAGAAACGCATGATTTCGGCATCACTGCGACCGCGGGGAGAGAAGTCTGAACCACCCTTGGCGCCACCCATAGGCAGCGTGGTGAGCGCGTTCTTGAATGTCTGCTCGAAGCCCAGGAACTTCATAATAGAAAGGTTGACAGAGGGATGGAATCGCAGACCGCCCTTGTACGGGCCGATGGCGCCGTTGAACTGTACGCGATAACCTATATTGACATGCACCTCGCCATTGTCATCTACCCATGGCACACGGAACATGTGTACACGCTCGGGCTCTACGATGCGCTCGACGATTTTGGCCTTTTCAAACTCAGGATGCTGGTTGTAGACGTCCTTAATAGACTCCAACACTTCGCTCACTGCCTGAAGGAACTCTGACTCACCAGGATGCTTGCGCTCCAGGTCTTGCATGATTTTCTGTACTTCCATAGTGGTATTTCTTTAAGTAATTGAGATTTACAGATTGTTTATTACTATGGCAAAAGTAGTGTATTTTAAGCAAACAAACAAGAAAAAACGCATTTATTTTACTCTCCCCACTTACTTTTCGACATATGCCAGGCCGGCGGGACGGCAGACCGCGACGACCGCCATGATGCAAATTAAAACAAAAAGAATGAATAATGCCACAAAAAGCAAAATTATCTTGACGCAAAGCATACTAAAAAAGTTTTTTGATATACCTTTGCATAATATAAATATGTGTATTATGGAATCGAAGATACCTGCCCAATGGGAGAAGTTCTATCTCAAAGACGTGAGCTTTGTCAATCTGATGATGCGACGCATCTACAATGTGCTCATCGTCGCCAACCCCTACGACGCCTTCATGCTCGAAGACGACGGACGCATCGAGGAGAAAATCTACAATGAATATATGCTGCTGGGACTGCGCTATCCGCCTACATTCACTCAGGTGAGCACCACCGAGGAGGCCGAGAAGATGCTGCACACCACCAACATAGACCTGGTGATATGTATGCCCGGCAACGCCGACAACGACGCCTTCGCCGTGGCACGCGACATCAAGCACAAGTTTCCCCACATGCACTGCATAGTGCTCACTCCGTTCTCGCATGGCATCACCAAGCGCATGCAGCACGAAGACCTGTCTATCTTCGACTACGTATTCTGCTGGCTGGGCAATACCAACCTCATACTCTCGATCATCAAACTGATAGAGGACAAGATGAATCTGGACCACGACATCCACGAGGCGGGTGTGCAGATGATTCTGGTGGTCGAAGACAGCATAAGGTTCTACAGTTCGATACTCCCCAACCTTTATAATTATATACTGCTGCAGAGCCAGCGCTTCTCGACCGAAGCGCTCAACCGCCATGCCGCCACCATGCGTATGCGCGGACGACCCAAGGTGGTGCTCGCGCGCACCTATGAAGAGGCGATGGCCATGTACGAACGCTATAGCGACAATGTATTGGGCGTCATCAGCGACGCCCGCTTCCCCATCCACGGCGAGAAGGACCCCGAGGCCGGCATCAAGCTCTTCCGCGAGATACGCAGCCGCAACGAGTATGTGCCGCTCATCATGGAGAGTTCCGAGAGCAGCAACCGCGCCAAGGCCGAAGCCGAGGGATTCAGGTTTGTCGACAAGAACTCCAAGAAGATGAGCCTCGACCTGCGCCGGCTGATGGAAGAGCACATGGGATTTGGCGATTTCGTCTTCCGCGACCCACGCAGCCACGAGGAGATACTGCGTATACACAGTCTGAAGGAGCTTCAGGACAACATCTTCAAGATTCCCAACGACTCCATGCTCTACCACATCAGCCGCAACCACATGAGCCGCTGGCTCTCTGCGCGCGCCATCTTCCCCGTGTCGGCGTTCCTCAAGGATGTGACATGGAACAAGTTGCAGGATGTCGATGCCCACCGACAGATTATCTACGACGCCATCGTCCAGTACCGACACCTGAAAAACCAGGGCGTGGTGGCGGTGTTCGACCGCAAGAAGTTCGACCGCTTCAGCCACTTCGCACGCATCGGCGAAGGCTCGCTCGGCGGCAAGGGCCGTGGCCTGGCTTTTCTGGACAACATCATCAAGCGCCACCCCGACTTCAACCAGTTTGCCGGCGTCAGCGTGCAGATACCCAAGACCGTGGTGCTCTGCACCGATGTCTTCGACCGGTTTATGGAGCAGAACAACCTCTACCAGATAGCCCTCAGCGACGCCTCTGACGAAGAGATACTCCAGCACTTCCTCCAGGCGCAGCTGCCCGATGAGTTCATCGCCGACTTCTATGCTTTCTTCGAAGCCATACAGAGCCCTATAGCCATACGCTCATCATCGCTGCTCGAAGACGCACACTATCAGCCATTCGCCGGCATCTACTCGACCTACATGATACCCTATCTCGCCGACAAGTATGCCATGCTGCAGATGCTGGCGTGTGCCATCAAGGGCGTATATGCCTCGGTATTCTACCGCGACTCCAAGGCATACATGACCGCCACGAGCAACGTGATAGACCAGGAGAAGATGGCGGTGATACTGCAGGAGGTGGTGGGCCACCAGTATGGCAACCGCTTCTACCCCAACTTCTCGGGTGTGCTGCGGTCTATCAACTACTACCCCATCGGCGACGAACAGGCCGACGAGGGTATCGCCTCGCTCGCGCTGGGTCTGGGCAAGTATATCGTAGATGGAGGACAGACGCTGCGCGTTTCGCCCTATCATCCGCATCAGGTATTGCAGACGAGCGAGATGGAGACTGCGCTGCGCGAGACACAAACCCAGTTCTATGCGCTCGACATGCAACACGTGGGCGAAGACTTCAAGGTCGACGATGGGTTCAACATCCTCAAACTCCGTGTCAAGGACGCCGAGGCCGACCATGCGCTCAACTTCATCGCGTCGACCTACGACCCTTACGACCAGGTGATACGCGACGGACTCTACGACGGCGGACGCAAGATAATCTCCTTTGCCGGAGTGCTGCAGCAAGATGTGTTCCCCCTGCCCCAACTGCTGCAGATGACCATGCGCTATGGAGCGGCAGAGATGAGACGCCCCATAGAGGTGGAGTTTGCCTGCAACCTCAACGCCGACCGCACAGGCAGCTTCTTCCTCCTGCAGATAAGGCCCATCGTAGACAGCAAGCAGATGCTTGACGAAGACATCTGCGCCATCAGCGACGACCGCTGCCTGCTGCGCTCCCACAACTCGCTGGGCCACGGCGCCAGCGAAGAGGTGACCGATGTGGTCTATGTCAAGACCGACGACCAGTTTACAGCCATCAACAACCCCGCCATAGCCTGTGAGATAGAGCGCATCAACCGCCGCTTCCTCGATGAAGGCCGTGGATACGTGCTCATAGGGCCCGGACGGTGGGGCTCGAGCGACCCTTGGCTGGGCGTGCCGGTCAAGTGGCCTCACATCAGCGCCGCTCAGGTCATCGTCGAGGTCGAACTCAAGAACTACCGGGTGGACCCCAGCCAGGGCACACACTTCTTCCAGAACCTCACCAGCTTTGGCGTGGGCTACTTCACCATCGACACCAACACCGACAACGGCATCTACCGCAAGGAGGTGCTCGACGCGATGCCCGCGGTCGAAGAGACTCAATTTGTAAGGCACGTGAGATTTGACAAACCGCTCAAAATACTCATGGATGGCAAGAAACAGGAGGGTGCAGTGTTGATTTAAGTCAATAATTATAGTTTTTAGCAAAAAAAGAGGTAATTTATTTGCAGATATGATAAAAACCTTATACCTTTGCATCGTGTTTTTCATGGTATTAGATTTAAGGTTAACAAAGATTGGGACTCAGCGGAGTCCCTTTTTTATTTTTACCCCATCCCGAAGCACCGTTTTCCACCCTCACCGACCACGATAAGAATTGCCAAAGTAAGCCCCAGCCCATTGGGAAGGGTTTGGAGGGGGGCTCCAATAAGCAGTTGTTTTTGCACCGGCGAAAGCCGGACTTTTTGAACGGCCAAAGGCCGCTTCCTGTACCGTCGCGGAGGATGGCGTCATGCCGTGCATGACGGTGGGGATGGTGGAGACGACACGCAGGAAAACTCGTTTTCCGACAGTCGGCACCGCCATCCACGCCAAGGCGAAGCCGCCATCCGCCACCACGGCTTTTTGTGTTTATTTCATCACCCTCCCAGGCGCAATAAACAATAGGGGGAAAGCCAAAGAGAAGCCCCATCCCACCAGCAGGCCCCACCCCAGCCTTCCCCAATTGGAAGGCGAACCACATAACCTCCTTAAACTCAGAAAGAAGGAGCTCCCGCCCCTTGGGGAGGGCATGGGGAGGGGCCTCCAATAAGCAGCAGCAACTCTGTAGGAGTTGCGTTTCCCCAGCCCAGGGTTGCGGGCGAAGCACGCTACCCTGGGTAAGCATCCCCCACTAACCTGGCAACTCTGTAGAAGTTGCGATTAGCCGTAGGCGTTACCCGCAGCAGGACAATGTAATGAAATGCATAGGTGGATATTATCAGATTGAGCATTACGCCTACGGCTACGCGCAACACCTTACCTTCCCGCACCGCAAAGCGCCGCGCCGGTGACCTTCGCGGCGCCATCCTATACCTTATTATATATATAGCGACGAGACAAACCGAAAGGGCAAACCCGAGGATGGCTATTGTGAGGCCATCGGCAGGGGCCATGAGCAAGAAGACAACCCATCTGCTGCTGACAATGGCTTGCTTGACTTAAAATATCTTAATTACCAGCGTGTTTTTCATCATTTATTTGGCAGTATGTGTCGAAAAGTGTAGCTTTGCGATGGCATTATGTGTCAGAAAGTGTTGGTTTTCGCCCAAAACATGTGTCGAAAAGTGTAAACATCTGACCATTTCATGTGTCGAAAAGTGTAAAGCGATGAAGAGGAAGATATACAAAGAGCTTGTAGACTGGAAAAACAGAGAGCAGCACAAGCCCCTGATACTAAATGGGGTCAGACAATGTGGGAAGACTTATATCCTGAAGGAATTCGGAAGGAACGAGTTCGACAATCTGGCCTACATCAGTTGCGACCGAAATGAGAGCCTGCACGCCATCTATGCAGGTGACTTTGACACGGCGCGTATCATAAGAGGATTAAGCGCGCTTACCAGCGTGGATATTATCCCTGGAAAGACTCTTATATTCTTGGATGAGGTGCAAGCATTTCCACAGGCCCTGGAGGCTTTGAAGTATTTCTGCGAAGATGCCCCCGAATATCATATCGTGGTGGCTGGCTCATTGTTGGGCGTAGCCCTGCATGCAGGCATCTCCTTTCCCGTAGGCAAGGTTCAGTCGATGCGACTGTTTCCTATGGACTTTGAGGAATTCCTCATGGCAATGGGAGAAGACCAGCTGCTCTGTCTGATGCACAACAAGGACTATGGGGTGATGAACGCGCTCCACGAGAAGCTGAAAGACTATCTGCGTCAATACTATTATGTTGGCGGAATGCCAGAGGTCGTAAAGACGTATGTGGACAACAGGCTGCCAAACCAGGTGCGCACTATTCAGAACGAAATTCTATCCAATTATGCCAGCGATTTTTCCAAGCACGCCCCGGCACAGGAGGTGCCTCGCATAGACATGGTATGGCAGTCCATACTGGGACAGCTATCCAAAGAGAACAAGAAGTTTGTCTATGGTGTGTTAAAGAAGGGCGGCAGGGCTAAGGAATTTGAACTGGCGATACAATGGCTGATGGATGCCGGCTTGGTATATAAGACAACCAGGGTGACAAAGCCCGAACTGCCGCTGAAGTTTTATGAAGACCTGTCGGCTTTCAAGCTATTTCTCTGCGATTGCGGACTGATGGGGGCTATGGCAGACACCACAGCAAAGGATGTGCTGCTTGGCGACAACGTGTTTACGGAATACAAGGGCGCCTTCACCGAACAGTATGTTCTCCAGCAGTTGCTCGCATTGGGCATCAGCCACATCTACTATTACAGCTCTGACACCTCTCGTATGGAGATGGACTTTCTCGTTCAGCGCGATGGCGCTCTGCTGCCCATAGAGGTAAAGGGAGGCACAAGCATCAAGTCAACCTCGCTGCACAATTACCTGATGGAGCATCGGGAAATATCTGCCATACGCTATTCCATGCTGCCCTACCGCCAGCAGGAGAATATCACCAACATGCCGCTATACAGCGTTTTCCTGCAATAGAGTATCGGTCAAGCCGAGTGCCTCATCAACAGTTTCTTGATGTCCCGCAGCTTGACCGATAATCATTGTTTGTCAACTCCGCTATAGTGTCTGCCCAAAGCACACCCTCCAAGCACATCTTCCCCTCATTGCCCGAGCCCCATACCCTTCCGCCTGCTACACCCAGTATCACAACAATACGCCAAAAACAGCTGGCGAGGCTCTCTGGCCCAGCCAAAGAGTACAATAATCAGCCCAAACTTCCACTTTTTCGGGAGGAAATGAGCAAAATTCAAAATATAATTTATAACTTTGCTACAAAAGTTCAAAGTGACAATTTGAAAAAGTGGCATTATGATAAATAAGGATATACTTAAGCAGGTTTTGGCATCCAACCAAAAAGACATTGAGAACTACAAGATAGTTCCGCGTACATTGCCAGGCGACGATTTCCCATGTCGCGTGTTTGTCGGTGTACGCCGTGCCGGAAAATCGTTTATGCTGTACCAGAAGATGCAACAGACGCTGGCATCGGGACAAAGTTGGGCAACAATGCTTTACCTGAACTTTGAAGACGACCGCCTTGCGCAGTTCGATAGAAGCGACTTCGAGCTGATATTGGAGGCACACGCAGAAATGTATGGGCAACGCCCAATGCTTTTCTTGGATGAAATCCAGAATATAGAAGGCTGGGAAAAGTTTGCCCGCCGTTTGGCAGATGCCAAGTATGCCGTATGGCTGACCGGCAGCAATGCCAAGATGTTATCTTCAGAGGTTATGACCACCTTGGGAGGTCGATACTTGGCAACGGAAGTATATCCATACAGCTTTCAGGAGCTTCTGAAAATACAGGATATCCCTTACGATAAGATATCACAAATGGCTACAGAGTCGCGGGCAAAGATACTCCGGGCGTGGAATGAATATCTCTTATGGGGAGGACTTCCCGAATCTGTCGGACTTACCGTGAAACGCAACTATCTTAGCAGTACGTTCCAGAAAATATATCTCGGTGATATTGCAAGCCGTAACAAGATAGCCAACCCCAACCTTTTGCGCCTCATGGTCAAGAAACTGGCTGAGAATGTTGGCCAACCCGTGTCATACAATCGCCTGGCCAATGTTCTTTCCACCGTAAGCGGAAGGATATCAATGCCTACGGTCAGCAAGTATATCGAATACAGCGAGGCCGCATGGCTCTTGTTGCGCCTACGAAATGTTTCTGCACCATTCACAGAAAAAGAAACGTCCTGCAAGTACTACTTCATCGACAACGGAGTGCTTGACCTCTTTTTGCTCGATGGAGAGACCATGCTGCTTGAAAACATCGTTGCCCTGGCGCTTTTCCATAAGTACGGACATGATGCCGACAACGAGCGAGTATTCTTCTATAATGACAAGGTGGAGGTCGACTTCTACATCCCCGAAGATGCCACTGCCATCCAGGTTTCGTATAGCATCACCCAGTCTACCTCTACCTATGAGCGCGAGGTCAATGCCTTGAAAAAGATCCCTGGCGCATTGTCTTGCAAGCGTCGATTGATATTGACAAATGACGAGTCCGACAGCATTGAGGACCAATATGGCACCATTGAGGTACTCCCTGTGTGGAAATGGCTGTTGCTACAGGGAAGAAACGAATGAATAACCACCTCAAACACAGCAGGAATGAGCTCCCGCACCTTGAGGAGGGTTTGTGGAGGGGCCTCTATCCGCAGCTGTTTTTGTACCGGCGAAAGCCG
>ULOH01033901.1_pt1 | contig 10965 bp, 11 predicted proteins | sample 1952421 | NCBI WGS metagenome assembly ULOH01 (sample SAMEA4835599, study PRJEB28245) | human gut metagenome | biome: gut microbiome; material: fecal sample | place: Denmark | collected 2008
GCACTTGTGGCGAGACTACCAAGAGTTGAAGTGACGTTGGTCATTGCGGCTTGTTCTTGTCCGGTAACATATGACGCGGTTGCGACTGCCAAGTCTTCCGATAGATCGGCGTTTATTTTTGCATTTTGATATTTTTGTTCGTTATCCAGTTTGGTGTTTCCGCGCGCTGTTATGTCCGTCGCGGCTTGATTTGCATTAGCTGTTGTCGTGTTGCGCAATCCGTTTGCGGTCGCGGTGTTTGCAACGCTTGTTTGCCCTGTGCGCGCGGTGTTGTCACGGCTGACGTTGGCCGTACGTATACCGTTTTCGTACGATATAATGGCGTTTTCGCGTGCTTGCGCGACATCTCGATTGTATGCGTCGGCGCGGTGCGCATCGATTGCGCGACGTTGCAGCGCGTATGTTGGTATGTCGTGCGATATGAGTGTTTTGAGCATGTCCGCGTTCGGCACGCCGGCGGTAATGCTAGCACCGTTGATAGCGTCAATGCTGATAGCCGTATCACCGTCGCTTCCTATACCGTCAAGCCATGTGATTTGTCGCAATATCGGATAGCTGAGGGATGTGATAGTCCGCGCCGAGAGGTGCCCGCAGTCTGCTATTTCCACACGGGTTTTATTACCGATATTGTCGGATATTTCGAGGTGCGCGTAGGGTGCAAGATACAGTCGTGTTATTTGAGCATATTCGTTAGCATAGCCAAAGTCGTTGATTGTCAAATTAATATCGGATATTTTCGTACGAGCACCGCTAACCGCATGCCATTCGATACCATTCACATTTACGCTGCTGTTAAACTGCATCATGTTTGCGGTGGCGACGAACACCGCTGTAATCTGTGACATGATATGTGGATAATACGCAAAAAGCGTGTCGAAATAATCGCCTGATATTTTGGACGTTTCAAGTGCATACATGCTTACGTTGCTTGCAGTGAGATTGTCAACGGAATTATACGATGTACCCGCGCCGGTGACGTTTGACGTGTAAATATTTCCGGCACCCCATGCGAAACCCGTTACCACACCGTCGTTATCGCTGTATGTCGGGTCAGTGTCCGTAATGTTCGTGCCCCGCACGTTACTCATGGTTTGCAATTGTTCGGACGAAAACGTTGCGGCTAAACAGATGTATTTTGCGCCGTTTTGCAGATTAACCGGCGTGCTTTTCCTGACGTTTACTGCTGCACTACCATAATCAACGTCGGGCAACGTGAAATCACGACAATTCGCGCGCGGGTTTTTCAACAGTTCTTGCGGTGTCGTTTCCGTCAATGGCGCGTGTCCGCGTGACAATAGTAAACCGTTGATTGTGGTGCTATTGATATAGTCCGTCCATACGTCGCGCATAAGCGTGCATGTTGTCGTGTTCGGCGCTTCCGCGCGTACGGAAGTGATGAAAAAATGATAGCGTGTCTGTACGTCGGTTTTTTGATACGGCGTATTGATAATGTCATGTGAAAAGTCAACGACAATGTAATTGTATTGTTGTGCCGTCATGTAAGGTACGGGCAATTTTATGCCGTCCGCGTCGGCGCGTGCGATATACATGTTCGTTGTCAGTTTGACGGTTTCGCCGTCCAGTTTATCAAACCATGTGTCTCTTGCAATGTCATCGGTGAATTTCACCACGTCGTGGTAATCATCGTACCAATTCACACGACACAGCTTGATTACCGTGTTTGGCGTCCAAACATTGTAATCGAAAACGTTGCGGTACTGACCGTATACGCGCGTATCAGTATTCGGGAACGCCGTTGCGTTTTGCAGATGTGGAAAGTCCATATCGCATCCTTTCATATACGAAAAAAATGAGTGGCGCTTCACATGAAGTACCACTCATTTATACCATAGTCGAATCAGACTATTTGACGGTGAACGTGCATGTCGCGGAATACTCCGTAGTCTCACCGTTAGGATTGACATACGTAGCGGTACCCGTCACGGTAATGACATCACCGGCCACAAGACCGTCACGCTGCACGTGCAAGCGCGCTTGGTCATCCACGAACGTATTGACGTTGAGATCGAACGCCGCACCATGCGCGGTAGCGCCGCTTGCGGCATGGTTCGCCGCAACCTCGTACGTCGCCGCGTCCGGTGCCACCTGAACGGCGGTGCCGGTCGACGTGACGGTCGCGGTGAGCTTAGGCGTGAGCTGCATCAAATCACCTGCCTTGACGCTACCCGTACCCGGGGTCAGCGTGAAACCTGTCACGGTCTGCGTCACAACATTGATGGAGGTACCCGCATCTGTGGTGAACAATGCGCACGGTGTGAACGGCGACACGCCATAAATGCCCCAATGGTTGAGATACAGCGTGTTAGAAAGTGTTTGCGGATTATAGAACTGAGTAGTGCCGTACAGCGTATCGCGAACCTGATACCAATCAGTCGAAACAAGCAACGCCACCGCGCCCGGAATACCGAGACTCGGTACCTGAATGATACGATACGGCACGTCGGCTTTATCCAACTGGAACACAGCCGACAACGCATCGACATCGAGCGACGCGAGATATTCCGGTTCAATCAGCAACACCATTTGTTGCGGATTAGCATACGCCGGAATATCGGTGACGTTCAACGCGTTGTACTGCGTTGACGGAAACTGCATACGCCCCGCGGTCGCACGCAATGCCTTAAGCAACGTCTTAGCAGTCGTTTCATCGTTTGGCACCGCGTCAAGATGCACCTTGTAGAAACCAAGATTTTGCTCATAATGACGAATCAGCGCAAGCATGATATTCATTTCATCATAATTGTCACTGTTGCGTGGTGTTTCCATAATCTGCGCAATGAAACGATTCAGACCGAAATCATCGACGAACGCCTGACGCAATTCGTCATCGGTCCATGAAATCGGGTATTGGTCCTTGCGGTTCATTTCATAGAACCACACCGCCGCTTCGGGCCGATGCATCTTTAAAAGGTCTTCCGCATCATCCTTGTACCCGTGCGCCTTAATCCACTTGACGGCTATTTCCTGTACGGTGCTGCCCCAATACAGATTTTCCTTTTTGAAAACCGCAAAAGGATTCTCAAATGGCGCGTTCTGCGCCATCACGGTAAGTCCGATACGATTGACCATGCTCCAAACACAATCGTTGAGATACTGCCGATTCATCGGGTCGAACAAATACCGCGCAGTATTCGCCACACCGGTTTGTGTCGCGCTAGGCACGCGCTGCTGATAATCGTCAGTGTTCTTAAGACGTACTTTATCCAAAATGGTTGCATTATCTATCGCCATGATTCATCCTTTTTTCAGAGCGTGTAATCGAGATTTTCCAAGTCCTCTGCCGCGGCTTGCGCGATTGCTTCCGCCGCGTCATCGTCGGTTTCCTTGACGGTCGCACCGTTTTCAACCATTTGCGCAACAGAATCAGTGAAATTGTCATAGATACCGTCGATACGTTCGCTGATTGCGTCCATACGATCGCTTAGCGCGCTTACCTTGTCCAGCACGTCGCGCAGCATGTCGCGCAAATCATCGAACTCGCCTACGCGGTGCGTTTCGTCGGGGGTGAGGTCATCGCGTTCGGCGGTGTCCCTTTCCTCAGTGGTTTCGTCATCCATTATTTTTTCCTTTCATATGAAAAAAAGTCGTACCGGCGAACGAATACCGAACCGGCACGACTTAAGAATAGCATACTTACAACATGATTCCCAACGACGGACGGCACGCTTTTCCCTCACGGCCATATCATTGGCGGAGTCAACCGTGGTTATCAATGATAATGTTTTATCGCCCTCGTTACGACACCTTGCGTATGCCGTGGTTATTTTACACCGAAATTTCTGAGCATTTCACTCACGGCGTGTTGCGTTTCCACCATATCATAACGCAGATACCCCAGCGCGTAATATGACGTTAAATTCCTAATCAAATCTTTCGCCATGTTCGCGGTAAGATAGTTCAATTTGTTATCATCCCTTGTGATCGCGAAATATGGTACATGCGTGCCGCCATCGTATTTCGAGGATACGAAGACGTATCCGCAACGCAAATCGACATAGACGCCGTATTCGTGCCGCAGCCATCGGAAAACATACGTAAGTCTTGCATGCCCGTGCGGTTTTTCGATGAAATCGGTGTCATGTCGTTTAAATCTGTTTTTTGCGGTCATGTCATCGTTGTTCTTCAGCATACGCCCCGACACTGTATTCTTTGTTTTCTGTTCGGCGTACGCGTCATCCCGCACATAGTCGAACAAACACGTTTTCCCGCCCAGCCATTGCAAGCCAAACTCAGGCTCCAACGGTACGTCATAATGTTGAAAATACGGGTTGAACGCGTCGCAAGCATTACCGAGCAGAAATATTCTCGGTTTGCGCAGTTCCGTATCGTCAGCACGTTCGCGCGTGACGGTATCTACAAGTTTTGCCAATTGCTCGAACTCGTTTTTCAGATACGTGTGATACCTATCATCGTTGTCTATGATGATTTCATCCATACAAATGTTGCGCACGTTAACGTATGTGCTTTTCTTTTTCTGCTGCTGTAACGACAATGGTATAAAATACCCAATTGTTTTCCATTCGTTTTCTTTCTTACCGGTTTTCTTTCTACGAATTTCGGCTATTTTATTGGTTGTCCGAAATTCATAATCGGGGAAAATGTCATCTTGCACAATGCGACTGAAATAGTTCGCCGCAACGTCGTTGTTTTCCTCGCGAAAGCGTGTCACTTCAACGAAACAATATCCGTTTTTTAGATAGTCTTCTATCATGTATTTTCGCACGCCGTATGTTTTGCCTAGGCCGCGTGCGCCGATAATCATGTTCACATCTGCGTTTCGCGGCAATATCAGCGTCTTAAGCCGATCATAATAATATTTCGCCATCAATACTCACAATCATAGGTTTATCATCACGTACGATAAGTTCGCGCGGTGTCGTTTCCACATTTCGATTATACGTGCATAACATGTACGCTAGATTCTCGCCGTTCGCCTGTTTGTCCGATTCGCCCAGCCATCTACCGGACGGATATAGCGCTATCGCTTCGGGTACGTCAACATGGTGCGTCGCGCCGCGATAATCGGTGACGGTTCCAACGTACCTATCCCACACATGCGGGCGGTTGCGTTGCAGAGTGTGGCAAATCTCATAATCTACCAACACATCATAACCGAGCGACATTTGTACGGTTTCGCGGAAACCGTGCCCCGCATGCATGACTTCCGCTATAAAATCTTCAATGGTGTACACACCGTCCGGTCGCGGGAGCCCGGCGCAAGTGACATGTACGCGCCCGTTCTTGTCCAAACTAACGCGTGCTTTGTTCCACAATTCCATATGTTCGGTATAACGCGTGATGCCGCCACAGTCCTCAACCTCGAATTTTCCGATATGGTCTAGCGTTGACGCCATGTCGGACGCTGTGGTTCGGACGCGTCGCATGACGCGGTTGATCGCGTTTTCAATCGCGTTATGTAGAGGTTTGAGCGCGTCCAGCAATTCCGCGTCGCTCACATCGTTATCGCAACTGATTTTCAGGCTATCGGTGTCGCCGCCCGTGACCGCTACGCGTGCGCCGAAATGACGATATATCAATATCATGGCTATCAAGAGGTGCATTCTGCTACCCGCTACGATTCGCATTCCGTACGTGTATAGAACACGTGGTGTTTTCGGGCGTTTTTTCGCAAAATTCTCGGGAGTGCAAACAGTGGTTTTATCAACTTCAAGTTCACCGGTTTCCGTCACGCGATAATCCGCTTTCATAACGTCTTGTGCCTGTGTGCCGTATATGCCATTAAATTGCCCCTTAACAGTGGAACCATAATAAGATTGTAGAAATTTCATGCTCAACGTTCCCGCTTTCGCGTCGCGTGCGATTCCCTCAGGTATAGACTCGGGTATTTCACCCGCGTACGCCGTGCCCTCGTGATACCGTTTAATCAGATTTTTCACGTCGGTTTTTCGTGCGAAAAGCATGTTGGATTGTAGAGTCACGTAATCGGGCGGAACAATCGTCTTAGAGGTTGCTTCACCGTATAATACATGCATTCCGTCAAACTCGTACACTTGCGCCATGTTCCACAATTCGATTTCATTAACATGTAATATGCATTCGTCCGCCCGATACAATTTCCCGAACGCGTACGTCGGGTTAACGGCACTGTCAACGTAACCGTGCGCCCTAACACTGTTTTCCTGTGTTTTCGCACGTTCGTTATTGCTGTAATCGGTATCCGCTTGCAACGTTTTCACAAACTTGGAACGCGGGCATATCGCAATGCCCCACGTATCGAAACATGTATTTTTACGCAACCTGAGATTAACGAATCTCACAGCCGCATGCAATCCCGTAAGAAACGGGTCATCATAATTCGACAACACATCTTCAAGCGATGTATTAACAACGCGTTCACAAACGATCTGCAAAATATCCGCAGGCGCTGTAGCGAATTTCACCGGCAACCGTCGCCCGTTAATGAATGCGTGATGCATTGACGTAACGTCCAAGGACGCGACATTATCCACGACAACGCTAGCGGTTTTAGCACTCGTAAACGTCAAACCGCCACGGAAACATGCTTTGCGCAGCGCGTAAGATTCGTAATCTTTCGGAAATTCCTGATTGCACGTCAGCTCGAAAGCACGTTGCAATGTGATTTTCTTACCACCTTGCAACGTGACTCGCCGCCCACCAATCTCACGCCGCGCCATCTGCCGCACAAGCGACGTCTTGGTAAGCACACGACACCCCAGCATGTCCGGCGTAAGCCAATGATTCGCGCGCAACAGCCATTGCAAATATTGGGGTATCACTTGCACATCACGACGTGCGTAAAACATTTCCTCTTCGGTCAACGGCGTTTCGGGCGTACGTACAAGCGAGTAATCCCAATCACCTACCGCTTTCGGCAACCCGCATGTCTCGCCCATCGCGCGCAGCCCGCCCATTTCAAGGTAAAACGTGTCCCAAAAACGGCACACTACATCATCACCGATACACAAATCTAGAGTATATACACTCGTGGCGGTTTGCGCATTAACGGTAATCGTATACGACTGCGCCAATTCCAACATGAGCGTCTGCATGTCGAACATGAGATTATATGCCGCGATTATCGGAGTATAGCCGTGCGCGCGCCCATATTCAATAAGATCGTCAATGTATGTCAACGCTTCGGACGTGTGCCGGTAAAACCGCACATCATCCGAAACGGAATCATACGACTCTAACGGCGTGTCACGCAAATCGTTGAAAATGTACAATATCGGATACGCGCGCGTTTCGGCACCCTCACCAATGTTCGTTGTTTCGGTGTCGAATATCGCCGCTACTCTAAATTCCTTGCGTTCTTTCATCGTATCACGTCGGGTGAAACCGCTAGCAACCATATCGGGCTACCACCGTCAACGTCCGTAGAGTCCTCCAATTCGCCCGTATGCGTTTTCATACGTTCGGCGTATTGCAATGCCTTTTCGTTTCGTTCCATGATAGTGTCAAACAGTTCGCTTAACGAATCAGCGTCATACGCTTTCATGATGGCTTCCAGTCGTTTGTTCGGCGGCACGTTCGACTTCTGCCATATGTTTTGTGTGTATCGCCAAAATATCTTGACTTTTTCCCGTCCGAGTTCGCCCAGTGCGTTCGGCATTCCCTTAGACGCCATTCGCATTTCCTCACGAAAAATATTGAATGAACGGACACGCTCCCTCGCACGCCCTTTGCCGCCGCGCACCTCGCCCACCTGTCGCACGAGTTTATCGGCGGTTTCGTTCGCACGCTGATACAGTTCATCACGCATGACGCTATTACGGCCAACATACGTATGCTTCAACTGCGTTTCAAGCCGCTGAATGTAAGCGCGACGTGCGTTCGCTTCACTTTCGGGCATGGTGTCGGTAATGCTTTTTTTCAGACTGTTTATCGCGCGACGTACGCGCTTGCGTTTCGCGGTCAATAAGTCCGCTTGTTTATGCGCTCTAGGCATGTTCACCACCTTATAAAAAAAGTGCCATAACAATTTATGGCACTTTTTTTGTTTCATTCCGAACTACTTGATTTCAAGCGATTTCATGGAACGGCCACTGCCCAACGGTGTCTGCTTGACCGCGACGGTGATACCGTCCGGTGCGTTGAAATCAGGGAATACATCGTAGATATCCAATACACTACGGTAAATACCCTGTGACTGGCTGAAATACGTGTTGCCGTCCTTTGCGAAAAGATAGATATTCGCACATTTCTGCCCGGTCTGAGAACGCACGCCCGGAGCGATGTAGGCACCAACAACCGTCAACGGTTCCGCACCGCGTCCATTCAACGACAACGCGCTATTACGTGCGTTGACGATGGCGCGTTTCCCCTCGAACGTGCTGTTATCCATCGTACAAATATAACGATAGTTGCCAGCGGTATTCTGTGCGGTTTCATTCACGGTGGTATCGTTCATCTGTTCGTTTTCCTCGTTCATTTCGGTTCCTTTCAGAATTCAATATCGTTGTCGTTGTCGGTACCGGTTACGTCAGTCGCGACGCGATCGGCGTGCTCGATGAACGTTTCAACGTCCATCACGTACACGGTCTTATCAACCGTAATATCGTCAACCAATACGTTGACGATACCGGCGTCCATAAGCACTTTAACAGCCATTTCAACGGTGCGAACGTTTCCGGTGGTGTGGAACGTCTGTGCTACGCCGTCCCGGTCATAATAGCTTATGGTGCTGTCAGCGATTACCTTACGAATCTTTCGCATGTTTGTTATCCTTTGTATCTGTTCTTTCGCATGTTTGTTATCCTTTGTATCTGTTTTTTGTCAACCATTTTGGCGACATAAATATTTATAGCACAAAATCGGCGTGCGCAAAAAGCGACACGCCGATTATTGATATTGATTCTCAATAACGCAAAATCTGCCCCGGATAAATCAAACTCGGATTAGATAAACCGTTAAGCGACGCGACACGCGCCCAATCACCGCCGAAAATCGACCACAAAGACTCACCGGACGCAACCGTATGCGTACGCGCCGTATCCGGCTGCGCAACCACGCCACCGCCATAACACACGGTTTCGCCCGGATAAATCATCGCCGGATTGCCTGACCCATACCCGTACCATGACTGCCACGGCAACAGTCCGGTGCGCTCGGCAATGCCCGACAACGTGTCACCCGACGCGACCACCACACAAGCAGACTGCGATGCACTCCCACCGGCGTTCGTTTCCGGCGCGGATACATTCGCACCGTCACCATGCGCGTATGCATCCCACTGCCACCGTTCGCCCCTGAAATAATTCAAGTCCAAACGTCCGGCATAACCCGACACATAACCGTTCGACGTGTACTGACGCATAGCTTCACCATATGCGCCGTATAACCACGGCGTTTCCTGATAACCGGTCACGTTCATAGACGCGTACTGTGCGACCCACACACCGCAATGCTCACGCACGAACTGCGTAAGCTGCCCCAGCGCTGACGCCTGAACATACACAATCGGCCACACCTGTGTACGATCATGCACGCGACGAACCCACGTTTCAACCCATGCGCCATTGCCAAAGCTCGGGTTATCCTGAGATTCCCAGTCCAAAACAAGTACAGCATTTCCGACGTATCCGCGCACGTTGTCAATGAAAAAGTCGGCTTCCGTGTTCGCGTCGCGCCCCATCGCGTAATGATATACGCCGATGCTTTTACCGCTGTCCACTGCACGTCCCAACTGATAATTCGCGGCCTGATTCACACCGTTGGTCAGACACATGTTGTTGAAACCGCCGACCCCCCATGTGGCACCCGCTACAACGAAATCAGCGTCCAACGTATACGTATCAATATCACACTGCCAATTGCTCACATCCACCCCGCGCATGTCCGCGCTTGCAGACGGCGCAAAAAGCAACGACAATGCGCATACGCACGACAACACGCTACGCCATATTCGTAACACTATCATCCCCCTTATTATCCTTGAGCAATGCAATAAGTTCTTCGGTCAACACATTGTTCTTAGTCATCAAATCATTAAAATCACTGAACGTCGTAGCGATAAACCACGCCATACCGCAGCACGCAACAATCGGAAAACCCACACTGCCGACAACGGTTACAAGTGAACTAATATCCATCAAAACACCTCACAAATAAAAAAGGTCATGACACATCAAACAACATGCCATGACCCAATATATCACAATCACGTAGCCTATCCGGGAATTGAACCCGGCACGCGCATTTTATAAGAATGCCGCTCTAACCACTGAGCTAATAGGCCATCACTACACCTCACCCCGCCCACAACCCACGCCGCATCAAATCAACCATATCACGACAATGCGCAAACACATAATCCGACACATACGAATCACATTTAAACCACTTCTCACTAATAACAACGGCCCTAACGCGCTGTTCACCACACATCCTATAACCCTTAACAAAATCACAAGTATTACGCTTACAATACATAGTCAATCCCTTTCCAGCAAAGGTGTATTAGCCAATGCGATAGCATCATTTAGTATCTGTATATAATCATTCGTGTTATATGAACGTAAACTCACCGCATCTTTTAATCCGTCCGGCGTATCAAAACTAACAACATACCTCAATTCATATACATTACGAAATGAACACGAACAATACCACAGCTCAATATCACCATTCTTGAAACAAGAATATAACGTAGCAATTTTCTTATCATTCTTACTCATTGTAAAACCTTTCATAATCACCGATTAATTCGATAACCTAAGCATATTGCACCCGGAACGTAAAACACGCCATCGTCAAGTACGTCCCTAAGCCCATATGCGTCAATGCAATCAACAAACCGAGTTTCGATTAAACAATCGGATGCAATATCAACAAAATACACAAACACATCGTAAATACTATTCACGTTAAAATCAATCAAATTAGACAACGCTTTAAGATTCATAAAACTCATTTTATTTTTCCTTTCATCGAAACCGATACCTACATAATACCACACCGTAA
>ULOH01035991.1_pt1 | contig 10881 bp, 9 predicted proteins | sample 1952421 | NCBI WGS metagenome assembly ULOH01 (sample SAMEA4835599, study PRJEB28245) | human gut metagenome | biome: gut microbiome; material: fecal sample | place: Denmark | collected 2008
TCTTTGCCAAATTTTACCCAGTTATTATTTACTGCACCTCTAAAATAATATGATTTCATTCCTGTTGTTGCAGTATAATCATCATTGGCTGCATACATTCCTTCATTGGTTGTGGCAACTTTGCTAAAATCAGGTGTACCTTTTGCTTCAATCGTATCTTTACCACCATTATTGTTTAATATAAGTAGCGTTCCTTGAGGTATAAAACTTATTTCACTTGATATATTTACATTTCCTGCTGCATCTTTTACCCATAAATAATATGTTCCCTCAGTTGTAATTGAGGTACTTAAGTTATATGTTTTTCCACTTATTGATGTCCAACTTGTTGGTTCTATAGTATTACTTGTACTAAAACCATAAGCTAATAAACTTTGATTATCTGTTAGTGTTGCTGTTATAGTTTTACCATTAATCTTTAAGTTAGATATAACAGGTTTTTGTGTATCAATTATCTTATCAAAATATAATGAACATCTATCTGAACCTAAAAATGAAAACCCTATTTGTCCTGTCAAGTTATTATAACTTACTACTTTTCCTCCATTTTCACATATTGTTTTTTCTTCATTTAAAACATAATTACCTTTGGGGATTTCATTGGAACTTACATATTCTCCAGAATCACCCTTTATCATTATTGCTAAATTATTTTGATTTCTTTGTTTAGTTTTTGTTACTTCATTTTTATTTTTATAGGTAATATTTAATACGATTACACCTATAATAATAAACACGAACAATGTAGTTTTTATTTTTTTCTTCATATATACTCCAATCCTACATAAATAGGGCTATAAGATTTCTTAAATTATATAGATTTAAGAAAAAATAATGCCCATGTTATGGGAAATGGTACTAGATTTTTTTATAAATTAATGCTATTATTTAATAGTAAGATACATAAATACGGGGGTGAGATTTCTTAAATCTATATAATAAGAGAAAATACGAACAAGTTAAATACTTAGTTTATGAGGTATTTATATAATTATTTTACTTATTAAATATATATAAAAAAAATAATAGTTTATGAAACTATTATGTCTTCCATATCTTCTTTAATAATAAGATTTTGATTTTTACATTCTAAAAGTTCCTTTTTAGAATTTTTACCCATATGTGAGGGAATAATTTTTAAGCTTTTATATTCGTTTAAAAATTGCTTTATATCATCTACTCCTAAATGAAAATTATTACCTATTTTATTAGTGGCATCACAAATTAAATAATCTGCATCTTTAATATTATCAAGTAAATTATCGCATACTGTAGTGTCTCCAGTAAAAACTATCTTTCTATCGTTATATTTAAAAACATAACTATAACAATTTTTCATTACACCATGAACAGTTTTATAACTTGAAATAGTTAGATTATCAATTTTAATTGGTCTTTTATTATCGATAAAATTAATTGTTTTATTAAGTAAAAATTCATAAAATAGTCCTGGAAATCCAAGTTTTAAAAGTTTTAAAACTTTCATTCTATCTTTTTTACATATAACAATATTTAACTTTTGTTTTCTTTGATAAAAATCTAGTATTATAAATGGTAAATCAAAAATGTGATCTGCGTGAGTATGAGTTATAAATATATACTTAATTTGCTCATTTAAATTATTCTTTTTTAGTATTTTCATTGTCCCTTGGGGAAAATCAACCATTATATTATTATTTACTAAATATGATGCTTGGTTATCATTTGATATCATAGAACCTGTTCCTATAAATTTTATATTCATTTTTTACCTCATAAGTAAATATTAATAATTTTTTCTAAAATAGTCAACTTTAATCTATAAAAACAAAAAAAATTTGTTATAATATTTTATAGAGGTATTTATGAAAATAGTTGAAATAAATGAAAAAGAATATAAGGATTTTTTTGATAAATCAAGTTATACACATTTTATGCAGTGTTATGAGTGGGGAGAAGCCTGTAAAGGTAAAGGTCTAAAGCCATTATATCTAGGTTTAAAAGATAATGATAACTTAAAAGGTATTTGTTTATGTTTTGTAAAAGAAATGCCCTTTAAATTAAAGTATTATTATGCACCAAGAGGACCAGTATTAGATTTTAATGATAAATCATTAATAAAAGATTTTTCTATAGCAATAAAATCTTATTTAAAGGAAAATAATGGTATATACTTTAAGATGGACCCAGGAGTTGTCCTTCATACATTAGATGAAAAAGCACAGCCTTTAAAAGAGGGTATTAATAATGAATGGTTTCACGATTATTTATTAGAGTTAGGATATAGTTTTAAAGGTTATACAAAATTATTCGAAGCAAATCAACCTAGATTTACTTTTAGAATTGATACTAAAAAACCTATTGAAGAAATAGAAAAAAGTATGAATAAAACTTATTTAAAAACAATAAAAAGAAGTTATAATTATGATTTAGAAATTACAAATGATTATAATAATGACACATTTTATAATTTAATGAAAGATATTGCTAATAGAGATAACTTTAATGGTTACCCTAAAAAGTTTTATGAAGATTATGATAAGTTTATGACTCAAGGTGGAAAAAGTATAAACATAACAATTAAAATTTATCCTGACAAGCTTCTTAAAAAGGCTGAAGATGAATTAAAAGATTTAGAAACAAAAGTAGCAAACAAAGAAATACCTGAAAAGAAAATGGCTGATACTAATAATATTATTGCAAGGTTAAAAAAAGATATTGAGGTATTTTCAGAATACAAAGGAAATGAAAATGGAATAGTTTCGCTAATACTTATTTGTCCTATAATTAATAATCAAATGTGGACATTATACATTGGAAATAACAGTCTTGCAACATATACTTTTGCAGTTAATCGTTCATATTATGAAGCAATGAAAATAGCAAGTGAAAAAAATTGTGAATTTTTAGATTTATTTGGTACATGTGGAGATCCTGGTACAAAAGAAAAAAATTATAACGGAATACACGAATACAAAAGAAAAATGGGTGGTACATACACAGAATTTGTAGGTGAATATGATATAGTTAATAAACCATTTATTAATAAAATGCTACCTATTATGTTAAAAATATATCGTAAATTAAGAAGAAAATGATTCTTCTTTTTTTGCATAATTTTGGAATATGTCAGTATTTTTAATATATTATTTATGGAGTATGTCAGTATTTTTAATATATTTTTTATGGAATTTGTCAGTTTTATATTGACTAAATATAAGAAAATAGTATAATATTATTGTAAGGAGGCACTATGTTATATAGAAAAATCGAAGAAAAAATTGAAAATTATTTAAAATCAAACTCTAATAAAGTTCTAATTGTCGATGGTGCAAGACAAATAGGCAAAACATTTATAATAAGGGATGCGTGTAAAAAAATGTTTTCAAATTATATTGAAATAAATCTCTTACAAGACAAACAAGGACTTAAAACATTTGAAAATATAAATACCGTTGAGGATTTTTACTTACAAATAAGTATGACACATGGTAATTTACTAAAAGAGAAAGATAACACAATAATTTTTCTTGATGAAATACAGTGTTATCCTAATTTAATTACATTATTAAAATTTTTAAAAGAGGATAATAGGTATAATTATATTGCTAGTGGCTCATTACTCGGTGTTACATTAGCAGATACTTTATCAATTCCAATTGGTAGTATAGAAATATTAAAAATGTACCCCTTAGATTTTGAAGAATTTTTAATTGCTAATGGTTTTAATAGTTTAGTAATAAATAGTTTAAGAGAGTCTTACAAAAATAGGAAATCTTTATCTGAAGAAAATCATAATAAAATAATAGACTTATTTAAAAAGTATTTATTAGTTGGTGGCTTACCAGATGCAGTTAATACATATTTAAAAGATAAAAATATTGTTACTATTAGAAATATTCAAAATGACATTATATCTTTATACAAACAAGATGCCTCAAACTATGATAAAAAAAGAAAGTTAAAAATTCAAAGAATATATGAAATGATCCCTTCAAATCTTGAAAATAAAAAGAAAAGGATTATTATTCAGGAAATTGAAAATAAAAGAGGAAAATCTTATGAAGAATACTTAGATGAATTTGATTATTTAATAAATGCCGGAATTGCCTTAGAAGTAAAAGCCATTTCAACACCTACTTTTCCACTTATTGAAATAAGTTCTAAAAATCTTTTGAAATTATACCTAAACGATGTTGGATTACTTACAAATATTTTATATAAAAACAATATAAGAGCAATACTTGATAATAAGAATAGTATAAATTTAGGTTCAGTTTATGAATCTGTAGTTGCTAGCGAATTATCAGCACACGGGCATAACCTATTTTACTATGATAACAAGAAAAATGGAGAAGTAGACTTTTTGATTGATGATTATGATAATTTATCTGTTCTTCCAATTGAAGTAAAATCTGGTAAAGATTATAAGATTCATAGTGCAATTGAAAAATTTTTAGCAAATAAAGATTATAGTACTAAAGAAGGAATAGTTTTATCGAATAACAAAGATATATATTATGAAGATGGGATTTTATATTTACCTATTTACTATATAATGTTTATATAAAAATTGCTTTTTGAAGCAATTTTTTTAAAGACTTAAAAAAGATTACTTTAGTAACCTTTATAACCATACACCATAAGTTATTGCTATCATAGCAAATATTAAACCAACAGTCCAAAATAATTTAACAATATCAGTTTCTTCCCAATTTAATTCCTCGAAATGATGATGAAGTGGTGCTTTTTTAAATATCTTCTTATTAAACTTTCTAATAGCAATAATTTGAATTAATGAAGATGCAGCCTCAATAATAAATACACCACCAATTAAAAATAAAGAAAGTTCATGTCTAGTTAGTATTGCAATAGTAGCAAGTGCTCCACCTAAAGAAAGTGAACCAAGATCTCCCATAAACACTTTAGCGGGATGCGAATTATACATTAAGAATCCTATTAAAGCACCAACTAAAATGAATGAAAAAATAGCAATTTCTTGATAACCCTCAAGCCAACCACAGTTCCAAGCAATTATACCATATGCAAGAAATGCAATCGCAGAAAGACCTCCACATAAACCATCAAGGCCATCTGAAATATTAACTGCATTTGCCATACCAACAAGAAGGAAGAATATAAATATACCAAATGTCCATCCTAAGGGAATATTAATGTGTAATAAGGAAAATCTAAGAGTTGTACTTCCTCCACCTTTCATAAATAGGAAGAAAAAAACCAAAGCAATAAACATTTGACACATAAATTTAGTTACTATAGAAAGTCCCCCATTATTATGTTTTTTTACCTTTAAATAGTCATCAACAAAACCAAGAAGTGCATAAGAAATAAATACAAATAAAAGTATTGCTAAGTTATAACTTGATGATATGCTTTTAGTAATAAATAAATATAATAAACCAAGTATAACCGGAATTATAAATATTATTCCTCCCATAGTCGGAGTACCCTCTTTTAACTTATGTCTTTCAGATATTGTATCACTTACACTTTGACCAATATGAAACTTTTTTAAAAATGGGATTAGAATAGCCCCACATACAATTGCACAAACAAAACCTAGCATTAAAGCCATTGCAGCTTTAGCAAGTATTAACATACTACATCACCTTTATACATATTATACATTAAAAATAAATAAAAAACTCTATTTTTTGTGTAATTTTACACTTTCTTTTCACTATAATTTATTAGGGTGATTATTTTGATAGATAAAAAATTAATAAAAGAGAATAAAAAACTCGCTAAAAATTTTAAAATTATATTAATTATGGGCTACAAATATAAAAATGAAATTGCTCATATTGTATATAAAAATCTAATTAAAAGTAATGAGAAAGTATTGCTTCTTAAAAATAATGGTTATTATATAAATAAAAAATATTATAAGTTAAATAATAATTTAAATTATGAAATTTTAAATAACATTTTAAAAAATGCAAAGGAAAAAGATGTTAAATATGTAATAATATGTATTAATAATAGTCATATTAAAAATAATTTATTAAAGAAAATCAATTATAATATAATGAGTATATGTTCGTTTATCGGAGATGACACTAAATATGTTTTAAAGGAAATAAAAAAAGTTAAAGAGGTTTTAGTATTAAATAATGATGAAAAATATAGTAAAATATTTAGAAAAAAATATAAAAATGTAATTACTATTGGAAATAAAGGTACATATGAAATAGATAGATTTAATAAAACTTTTGAATATGAATATAATTTATATCATCTTAATACAAATGAAACAAACTTAATGTACTCTAAAACTATTGCAATTGCGATTTTAGTTTATATTGGATTTGATATTTCATACTTAATATAAAAAAATATAACAATTACTTGCTATATTTTAATAATTCATCTTTTATTTCCTTAGCTAACTCATTATTTTTTTCAGTTAAATCATCAGTTGAGGAAACTGTAAATGGTTTTAAAAATGTTACTTTTAAATTATTTTTGGAAAATTTATACTTCCCAGTTATTGCATAAGGAACAACAATAGCACCAGTTTTTTGTGCCATTGATACAGCACCATATTTTAAAGGAAGAAGCAAACTATCGTAATATTCATTACTTGTAATAACATTTGCACTTTCAAGTTCTAAAAGATATTCATTAACTCTATAAATATTATTTTTAATATTATCTTTAGTTATTTTATTATCTGTAAGAAGTTTTAAAAGTAAATCAGTTTGTGATACTTTAACCATATCCTTTTTCATAATTTTTTTAAACTTTTTAAAAGGAATTTCTCCGTTTACAAATTCATATATTTCTTTTAATTTATCTTTTTTACATGCAAGACTATTTCTAGTTCCTTCAGGATAAATACCTAAAGCATAGCCTTCATTTAAAACCTCAAGTGCTGATGACTTTGCATTATCATCATGAATACTTCTATCAACGGGAATACAACCACTAGCTTTAAAAAAGAAAGCAAATGGGCTATCAAAATATTCCTTTTTTGCCATATAATGAAGCATCCTTTTCGTAGATAAAATAGGTAAACATTGATCAAATAAATGAACATGATTTCCACATAATATTATTGGACCATCTTTTGGCACCAAATGTTTATTTTCAAATTTTGGTCTATAATATGCTAAGAAAAATCCTCCGAGTAAATATTTATTTATTGTGTATAAAATTTTATGCTTTTCTTTCATAACTTTTTCCCTCCTTAATTAATTCTATTACTTTTTTTTCTAACTTTTCAGTTTCTTTTACAAAATCATCTGTTGTAACATAATAAGGCTTTCCTATAATTATTTTTGTTTTATAATTAAATGGTTTAGGTTTTCCTACAATCGCGAATGGAACTATTGGTTTACCAGATTTTCTAGCTATTGATACAGCACCATATTTAAATGGCATAATATACTCTTTGGTCTTATTTATTGTTCCTTCGGGAAATACACACACTATTTTATTTTCTTTTAATTTTTGAATTGCCTCATTTTTTGCTTCAGGATTTTTATTTTTTCTATCTACTGGAATAGCTCCGGTACTACGAAAGAAAAAATTTCCTAATTTTGATTTAAATAATTCAATTTTTGCTAAATAATGAACACATTTTTTTGTAGTATATCCTAGTTCAAACGCGTCAAAATAACTTGTATGGGTTCCCGCATATAAATAGCCACCATCAGGAATTCTATCTTTATGAACAACAGTTGGCTTCATAATAAGAACAAAAATGACTTTTAAAACCGGTCTAATTATGTAATATAAAATGTTATTGTCTTTTTTTTCTTTCTTCATTTTCAAGTTCCTTAAATGCAACTTTTCCTACAAGTGTTTTAGGTAGTTTATCCCTAAATTCATACTCATATGGAAGTGAATACTTAGCAACATTTTTTTGCATTATTTCCCTTATTTCTTTTTCTATTTTACCTTTATCTTTATAACCATCTTTTAAAACAACAAATGCTTTTGCAACTTGTCCTTTATATGGATGTGGAATTCCAATAACAGTTGAAGTTAACACTGCTTCATGGGTATTGATAATAGACTCAAGATAAGTTGGGTAAACATTATAACCACTAGATACAATAATTCTTTTAATTCTTTGAGAAAAATAGATTAATCCATCTTCGCCAAGATAACCTACATCACCAGTATGAAGCCATAATCTTCCATCTTCATGATATCTTAATGCTTGCATCGTTTCAGCATCATCATTTAAATAGCCCATCATTACAAGTGGACCTGAAATACAGATTTCACCATCCTCATTAACTGGAGCAGTTTCATGTGTATCTGGAATCACTATTTTAAAATACATATCAGGAAGTGGCATACCAACTATTCCATCATTAAATACATTTTCTGGGGAAAGACAACAAGCCCCTGTTCCCTCAGTAAGACCATAACCTACCCTAATTTTTGCATCTGAACCATGCTCATATAAAAAGTCATTTACTTTGTCACGAAGTGTACTATTAAGAGCGTCACCTCCACATATAACTGATCTTACACACTTAAGTTCATTGGGTCCAACATTACTTTCAATTAATGCCTCATAAAGAGTTGGAACTCCCACTATAAAATTTGGTTGATTTTTACGGATTATATCGCCAAACTTTTTAGCACTAAATGTGGGAACCAAAATAACTCCCATACCTTTTGAAAGTGGTGTATGAATACATACTCCCAAACCAAAACCATGAAATATTGGAAGAACAGATAATATTGTTGCTCCTGGCTGTGCTTGTCTAATTACGGCTGTACAATCAATTGCAAGTGCATTAAAGTTTAAATTTGATAACAAAATTCCTTTAGGACTACCTGTAGTTCCACCACTATAAAGAATAACTGCAGGATCATAAGCTTTTCTTGGAATATAATAATCTCCTTGATAATTTTTTGAACCATTTATAAAATCTTCCCACATAACAATAACTTTATCATCTTTAGGAATCTTATACTTTCTTCCATTTAATACCCAATATATTCCCGCAAGAGGTAAACTCATATCTTCAGATGCTCTTGCAATAATAATTCTTTTTAAATTAGTTTTATCTTTTAACTTAAGTATTTTCTCAAATACGGCATCTATAACTAGAATATATTTACTATTTGCTGCATTTATATAAAATTCAAGTTCTTTTTCACTTGAAAGTGGATGAACCATATTACAAATTGCTCCAATCATATTAACAGCATAAACCATCGTTATACCCTCTGGAGTATTTGGCATACAAATAGTAACATTGTCGCCCTCTTTTACACCATAGTTTTTTAAGGCTTTTGCACATCTTTTAATTCTTACAATAAATTCCTTATAAGATACCTTGCTACCATAGTATGAATATGCCATATTATTAGGATATTTTTCTGCTGCCTCTATAATTAAATCTACCATAGAAAAGTTAGGGTACTCCATATTTGCTGGAACATCGCCATAATATTTAAGCCAAGGTCTTAATTTTTTATCTAATTTCAACATTTTCGATTTTCTCATTTATATTATCCTCCAATAGTTTAGGGTTATTTAAAATATATTCTAGTAATTTAATTGATTTTGTAAAATAATACCCATCGGCAATTCTTTCATCTATATTAACACCAAATTCAACTATTTTACGAATCTCTTTTTTCCCATTAATCACAACTACTTCATCCTTAATTTCTCCCATAGTGGCAAGTGTAGAACATGTACCAAAATCATTAATATTATGATATATTGCCCCACATTTAATTGAACCAAGATTTGATACAATCATACTGCTATAGTAAATATTGTCTTTTGTAAGTGATGAAGGAAGCACACCATGCCTGTCACACCACTTAAATATTCCCACTATAGGGACTCTTAAAATATTTGGTAAGTTTCCAAGTATATCAATAGCTTTATTTGCGCCAGCTTTTTCTTCATTACCATGTCGAATAACACTTACTTTCTCCCTAATTTTGTTTGACAAAGAAATAATATTGTCATTTTCTTTAATTGGTAAAATGACCATTATTTCTTCGCTTTTATCTGTAAATTCTAATTTTGCAACAAAGGAAATTGTTAAATCGTTATGCTTATATATATGTCTATTAGCAACGAAATAATTTAATTTTTCTCTATTATATACAACTTTTGCTAATGCAGTTACAAACGCATGAAAATATGAAAGTTCAATTCCATCAGATTTTCTTTTATTTATATACTCCACTAAATTAGTAACATCAACTTTTTGGTTAATATATACATCACTATCACATCTTCTTGGCTTAAGGTCAATACTTATTTGTGATAGTCCACTTACATTTTCTACTCTTTTACCATCTTTTCTATCTATAAATAATTTTCTTTTTTGCATATAACCAACTACTTTCCTATAACAATAATATTATCACATTTGAAATTTTTTAACAATATTTACTTGCAATACTACAAAAATATGATATAATATTTCTTGTCAGGCGATTGATAAAGAAAAATTTTAATGAAAGAGTCGGTTGATGCAGATTTAGTTTAATGGTAGAACCTTAGCCTTCCAAGCTAATGATGGGAGTTCGATTCTCCTAATCTGCTCCAATTGAATACAACTTACGAACCTATTATGGTGTTGTAAGTTTTTTAATGTCTAAAATCTAACTCACTGTTAGCTTGGAAGACATATATAGATGTTCTCTTTCTAGGAAGGAGGACATTTTTTAATGCTTAATTTTAAAACAATAGAAAGATTAAAACCTAACTCAACTATTATTGATATTATTAAATGCTATGACTTTAAAACGAGAAATGGCAAGGTTAAAATTCTTGAAAACACAAATTTAAAGTTTATCGAACCTACTGAATACTTAATATTATCTCCTAAAAAACTCACTATTTATGAGTACAAAGTTAATGAAATATCTAATAAACAATTTTATGTAAAA
>ULOH01039070.1_pt1 | contig 10806 bp, 7 predicted proteins | sample 1952421 | NCBI WGS metagenome assembly ULOH01 (sample SAMEA4835599, study PRJEB28245) | human gut metagenome | biome: gut microbiome; material: fecal sample | place: Denmark | collected 2008
GTAGAGCAGAGTAAGGGCGACACTTCGCACATAGGCGACGACCGAATGGTGGTGAGTCGCGACTATACGCTGACTTCATTTGATGAAAAGGTGTACGTGATTCCTGCGCTCAATGTGAAGGTAAACGGCAAGAACTGTCATGGCAACCAGCTTGCGCTGAAGGTGCTCACCGTGCCTGTAGATACGGTTCATCCCAACCAGTTCTATCCGCCCAAGGATGTTCAGGATAATCCTTTTTCCTGGAGCGAATGGAGCCCGCTGTTCTGGTTGAGCCTATTGCTGTTAATCCTCTGTGGTGCATGGCTTTATCTGCGCAACAGACTGAAGAACAATAAGCCAATTATCACCCATATCCGCATCGTAAAACGTGTTCCGGCTCATGAAAAGGCGCTGAATCAAATCAACGTCATCAAGCAGCAGCACGTTGAGAATCAGGAAACACAGAAGGCTTACTACACCCAGCTTACCAATACGCTGAGAGAATATATCGTGAGCCGTTTCGGATTCAATGCCATGGAGATGACCAGTGCCGAAATCATCGAACGTTTGCGCGAAGCAGGCGACCAGAAGATGATAGATGAACTGAAGGAACTCTTCCAGACTGCCGATCTCGTGAAGTTTGCCAAATATGAAACTCTGGTGAATGAGAACGACGCAAACCTGGTGAATGCCATCAACTTCATCGACCAGACCAAGACAGATGAGAAACCTACAGAAGAAAAGGTGGTTCCGCAGCTGACCAACGAAGAGCAGAAGACGCAATCTCAGCGCCGCCTCATCAAGTCGCTCCTCTGGATAGGAGCCATCGTAGGTCTGGCTCTGTTGGGTTACATCATTTATCAGTCAGCCATGCTGCTGATGTAAGGCAGGGTGTACTTATGAAACGTTTTGCCGGGCAAAGCGGTTTATTCCGAAACTCTTTGCCTGGCTATAAATAGAAAAATAAAGAAATGGAATTTGCAAGTAAAGGCTATTTTCTGTTGCTCCTGTTGCTGATACCTTATATATTATGGTATTTCCTCTACAGGAAGAAGAATGCGCCAACCATGCGCATGAGCGACACGAAAAAGTATCAATATGCTCCGAAGAGCCTGCGTGTGCGTCTCATCCATCTGCCAATGGTGCTGAGATGCATCTGCTTCGTGCTCATCGTCTGTGCGATGGCTCGTCCGCAGACGCATACGGCTTGGGACAACAAGACGGTAGAAGGCATTGACATTATGTTGGCGATGGACGTTTCCACCTCTATGCTTGCCGAAGATTTGAGACCGAACCGTATGGAAGCGGCTAAGGATGTGGCTACAGAATTCATCTCAGGAAGACCGAACGACAACATCGGTCTGACTATCTTTGCCGGTGAAGCTTTCACCCAGTGCCCGATGACAACCGATCATGCCAGTCTGTTGCGCCTCTTGCAGGCAACCCGTACGGATATTGCCGCCCGGGGACTGATTGACGATGGAACCGCAGTGGGAATGGGATTGACCAATGCCGTGAGCCGCCTGAAGGATTCTAAGTCAAAATCGAAGGTTGTGATTCTTCTTACCGACGGCAGTAACAACATGGGTGAAATCTCGCCAATGACCGCAGCAGAGATTGCCAAAAGCTACGGAATACGTGTTTACACCATCGGTGTAGGAACCAACAAGGTGGCTCCTTATCCAATGCCTGTGGCAGGAGGAGTACAGTACGTCAATATTCCGGTAGAGATAGATACGAAGACGCTGAGCGATATTGCTCAGACAACCGATGGTAACTTCTATCGCGCAACGAACAATAATGAGCTGAAGAAGATTTACAGGGACATTGATAAACTGGAGAAAACCAAGTTTAATGTCAAGCATTTCGCTAAGCGCTATGAAGCTTATCAGCCATTCGCCTTGGCAGCTCTCCTGGTATTGCTGGTAGAAATCCTGCTCCGCATCACCTGGTTCAGAAGAATTCCGTAATCCGGAAACTGAAATATTTTGCTGATTATCGGAGATATTCCGCTATCTTTCGGAGATATTTTACCAGTTATCGGAGATATTTTACTGATTATCGGATAATCGAATAGAAGATATAATTAGAATAGAAAATGTTAAGATTTGAAGATCCTATATTTCTCTGGCTGTTGTGGATTATACCAGTACTGATTCTGATCAGGCTGATAGGATGGAGAAGAAGAAAGGCTAAACTGAAGAAACTCGGCGATCCGGAGCTTCTGAAACAGCTCATGCCCAACATCTCTAAATATCGCCCTACAGTGAAGTTTGTGCTGATGCTCGCAGCCTTGGCGCTTCTTATCGTGATGGTAGCTCGCCCGCAGATGGGCAGCAAGATTTCTCACGATAAGCGACATGGTATTGAAACCATCATCTGCCTCGATATTTCAAATTCCATGCTCTGTCAAGACGTAGTTCCATCCCGTTTGGACAAGAGTAAGATGCTTGTCGAAAATCTGGTCGACAACTTTAACAACGACAAGATTGGACTCATCGTCTTTGCAGGCGATGCTTTCGTGCAGTTGCCAATCACCACCGATTATGTTTCGGCAAAGATGTTTCTCCAGAACATAACCCCTGGTCTTATCCAGACCCAGGGAACCAATATCGGAGCAGCCATTGATTTGGCTTCCAAGAGTTTCACCCAGCAGGAGAATGTGGGCAGAGCCATCATCGTAATTACTGATGGCGAAAACCATGAGCCTGGCGCACAGGAAGCAGCGACTGCTGCCAACAAGAAAGGAATCAATGTCTTTATCCTGGGCATAGGAAACACCAAGGGAGCGCCAATCCCTATGGGCGACGGCTCTTATCTGAAGGACAATGCGGGCAACACCGTAATGACCGCTCTGAATGAGCAGATGTGCAAGGAACTTGCCCAGGCAGGCAAGGGTCAGTACATTCATGTAGATAATACCAGCGATGCGGAAAGAGCATTGAATGATGATATTGCCAAATTGCAGAAAGGCGATGTGACGAGTGTGGTTTACAGCGCCTATGATGAACAGTTCCAGGCTGTAGGTATTCTCGTCATCCTGTTGCTTATCATCGAAATCTGTCTGCTTGAGGTAAAGAATCCTCTGCTCCGAAACATCAAGTTTTTTAAGAAAGACATCAAGAAGCCTTTCTGATAAACGTTTATACATTATTATATAATAAGAATGAGATATTTAAGATATATATTGGTTTTTGCCCTGATGGTGCTGGGCTTGGCGAAGGTGGGAGCGCAGAACGATCGCAACTTCATCCGCAAGGGAAACCGCGCCTATCATAAACAGAAGTGGGCTGCAGCCGAAACGCAATATCGCAAGGCTATCTCCAAGAACCAGAAGAATGCACAGGCTGTCTATAATCTGGGTTGCGCCCTGATGATGCAGCAGAAGGATTCGATGGCAATGATACAGTTTGAGAATGCTTCGAAACTGGAAACGAACAAGATGCGACGCGCCAGAAGTTACCACAATATGGGTGTGGTCATGCAGCAGCATCAGCAATATGCGCAGGCCATAGGATGTTATGAGAACGCCCTGCGCTGCAATCCGCAGGACAATGCAACCCGATATAATCTTGCCCTCTGCAAGAAACTGCTCAAAAACCAGAAGCAGAACAAGCAAAACGATAAGAACAAGAACAAAAAGGATAAAAACAAGGACAAAGACAATCAGAACAAAGATCAGAATAAAGGCAAGAACAAGAACGACAAAAACAAGAACAACCAGAATAAGAACAATCAGCAGAATCAGAACAATCAGGACAAGATGAGCAAAGATAATGCTGAACAACTCTTGAACGCTGCCATCCAGCAGGAGAAGGATACGAAGCGCAAGATGCAGAAAGCGATGAGTCAGCCTCGCAGAAAGCAATATGAGAAAAACTGGTAAAAAGTAAAATAATACAACGAGCATAATAAATTTGAACATGAAACATATAGGTTGGTTTATTATTATATGGGCAATGCTTCTGGGCTTCAGTTTGCAGCTGAAAGCCCAGCATATCAGTGTGTCGGCACCAACACACGTGGCGGCGGGCGAAAACTTCCGTGTGGCCTATACCATCAATACACGTGATGTAGAGGAATTCCGTCTGGGCGGAGTAGGAGAAGGACTTGAGGTAATCGCAGGTCCTTACACCTCATCGCAGTCCAGTTATCAGATGATCAATGGCCATACTTCCTCTTCATCGTCGGTAACCATTACCTATACGCTCTACGCAGCTAAGAACGGAACCTTTGGCATTGGTGCCTCTCATGCCATCGTAAATGGTAAAAAACTCTCTTCCCATCCGGTTAAGATTACGGTTTCTGGCCATGCTGCACGCAACAACGGTGCACCTTCCATGCACGGACAGAATGATTATAATGAACCACGCATGCGAACTGCCGGATCAAGAATATCAGGCAGCGACCTCTTCATCAAGGTGACAGCCAACAAGCGACGTGTTCACGAACAGGAACCGGTGCTCCTTACTTATAAGGTTTACACGCAGGTAGACCTTACCCAGCTGGAAGGTAAGATGCCTGACCTGAAGGGATTCCACAACCAGGAAGTTCCGCTGCCTCAGCAGAAGACCTTCCATACTGAAACCGTAAACGGCCGACCTTACCGATGCGTTACATGGAGCCAGTATGTCATGTATCCGCAGATGACGGGAAGCCTCACCATTCCTGCAATTACCTTCAAGGGAATCGTAGTTCAGCAGAACAGAAACGTTGACCCGATGGAAGCTTTCTTCAATGGCGGTTCTGGCTATGTTGAAGTAAAGAAAGATATTATAGCTCCTAGTGTGAAAATTCAGGTTGATCCATTGCCTCAGCGCCCTGCCAACTTCTCGGGCGGTGTGGGTAAATTCAATATTACAGCTTCCATCGACAAGAAGGAAGTAAAGGCTGGTGAACCAATCACCATCCGTGTAGTGATAGGAGGAATCGGAAACCTGAAGCTGCTCAAGCAGCCTGTCATTACCTTCCCTAAGGATTTTGACAATTACGAAGCGAAGGTGACAGACAAGACCCGCCTTACAGCCAATGGCGTAGAAGGCAATATGATTTATGACTTCCTGGCTGTGCCTCGTAATCAGGGAAATTATACCATTCCTGCGGTAGAATTCACCTATTATGATACTTCGGCTAACAAGTACAAGACGATCAAGACCCAGCCGTTTACGCTGAACGTGGAGAAGGGCGATGGAACTTCAGATAATGAAACATCAGATTTCAGCAACAAGGATAAGGACATTCATGCGCTGAAACTGGGCAAATCTAAGCTCCATGATATTGACGATATGTTCTACGGAAGCTTCGGCTACTGGACCAGTCTGCTGGTTCCATTGGCAGCCTTCTTTGCCCTGCTCATAGTCTTCCGCCGCCGTGCTCTCGAGAATGCCGACCTTGTAAAGGTCCGTTCCAACAAGGCAAACAAGATAGCAACCAAGCGCCTGAAGAAGGCTCATCTGCTGATGCTCGGTGGCAAGCAGGAAGAATTCTACGATGAAGTACTCCGTGCTTTGTGGGGCTATGTAAGCTACAAGCTCAACATGCCTGCCGAAAAGCTCTCACGTGAAAACATCCAGGCTATGCTCGAAAAACATTGTGTAGAGGAGAGAACTATCGAGAAGTTTACAACTGCGCTCGATGAATGTGAATTTGAACGCTATGCGCCGGGCGACCCTGCCGGCAATATGAACCGTACATTCGAATCAGCAATGACTGCTATTATGGATATAGAAAATGCTATCAATGCAACGCGTAAGCAGCGTAAGAAGAGGGCAACCGGATATTCGTTCGTCATGATGATCATGGTAATGTTGGGCTGCTCTGTTTCTGCAGGCGCTGTAACCAAGAACAATGCTGATACGGAATATCAGAAAGGTAACTATCAGCAGGCCATACGCGACTATGAGGAAATATTGAACAATTATGGTGTTTCTGCCGAAGTTTACTATAACTTGGGCAATGCTTATTATCGTACAGACAATATTACCAAGGCTGTGCTCAATTATGAGCGTGCCCATCTGCTCTCGCCAGGCGATGAAGACATCAGCTTCAACCTTCAGTTTGCACGTAGCAAAACCATCGATAAGATTACTCCGGAAAGCGAGATGTTCTTCGTAACCTGGTGGAAGGCGCTGGTTAACTTTACGAGTGTTGACTGTTGGGCTAAGACAGGCATCATTGCCATCATCATGGCGCTGGTTCTGGTCTTGGTTTATCTCTTCGGTCCGCATATCGTGTTGCGCAAGATTGGTTTCTTCGGTGGAATCTTCTTCGTGGCAGTCTTCCTGCTGAGCAATCTCTTTGCTTACCAGCAGCGGCAGATGCTCATTAACCGTACGGGAGCCATCATCATCGCTCCTTCGGTCAATGTGAAGAAGACTCCAGCCAAGACGAGTGCTGACCTCTTCCTGCTGCATGAAGGAACCCGCGTTGATATTACCGATAAGGCGATGAAAGGCTGGCGTGGAATCAAGGTTGGAGACGGCAGAGAAGGCTGGATTGAAACCAAGGCAATTGAGGAAATCTGATTAAGATAAAATCTGATTAAAATAAAGAGAATGGATTTTAGTAGGATACAAGATTTTGACATGCAGCTGTTGCATGTGTTTAACGGCAGCGAGAATGTCTGGCTCGATCAGATGGCGATGGCGCTTACATCGGGCTGGACATGGATTCCGCTTTATGTCGTCCTCTTCGTTGTTGTGATAAGAAACAACGAGATGATGGGGCAGATTGCGCTCGTGGTTGGAGGAGCGGTGCTTTGTATCTTTCTGGCTGATGGACTGGTGGATGGAATCATCAAACCGCTGGCTGAAAGATGCAGACCTTCCAGCGACCCGATGTTCAAGTATACGGTCCAGGTGGTTGACAATATGCGCCTCAAGAGTTTCAGCTTCTGTTCGGCTCATGCGGCTAATACGCTTTCTATAGCCATCTTCTTCTCGTTGCTTATCCGCAGCAAACTGGTTACGTGGACCCTGTTATTATGGTCGCTCGTAAACTGCTGGACCCGTCTTTATCTGGGTGTTCATTATCCGATCGACATTCTTTGCGGTCTGGCTATCGGAGCTGTGGTGGGAGTTGTCGTTTATCTTATCTACATCAGGATGTATTACCGCATCTCCCCAAAAATTAAGTATATTTCCAACCAGTATACGAGTACGGGTTACGACTATGATGATGTAGATAAAATCATGACCGTAGTGATATTTACCCTTATCATGGTTGTGCTTTATGCCACCTGCCAGATGGCTTATCTTTAGTACAGAAATAAAAGTTCAAAAGTAAAATAAATAATGGATACAAAACACATTAAAATTAGTGATTATAACTATGATTTACCGGATGAGCGCATCGCAAAATTTCCTATCGCCCAGCGCGACCACAGCAAACTGCTGGTCTATAAGCACGGCGAGGTAAGCGATGATGTTTTCCATCATCTTCCCACATATCTCCCTCAAGGAGCCTTGATGATATTCAACAATACCAAGGTGATACAAGCGCGTCTGCACTTCCGCAAGGAAACAGGTGCGCTTATTGAGGTTTTCTTGATGGAGCCTGCAGAACCTACTGATTATGAACTCATGTTCCAGACCACCGGACATTGTTCCTGGCTCTGCATGATCGGTAATCTGAAGAAATGGAAAGAGGGCAGCCTGAAGCGTGATTTCGAAATCAAGGGCCACAAGCTTACGCTCAGCGCTACCATGCGACGCGGTGATGCTCTCGGTTCTGAAGCGAAGAAAATGGTTGCCAAAGGCGGAGGAACCAACTATTGGGTTGACTTCGATTGGGACAACGACAAGGTGTCTTTCGCTGAGATTCTCGAAGCAGTAGGTGAGTTGCCTATTCCTCCATATCTCAACCGCAAGACAGAGGAGAGCGACAAGACCACCTATCAGACGGTTTATTCTAAAATCAAGGGAAGTGTGGCTGCTCCAACTGCCGGACTTCACTTTACCGATGCGGTTCTCAAGGATCTTGATGCGCATGGAATCGACCGCGAAGAAGTAACCCTGCATGTAGGAGCCGGCACATTCAAACCGGTGAAGAGCCTTGAAATCGAAGGCCATCAGATGCATACGGAATACATTGTTGTTCATCGCCGCAGCCTGGAAAAACTCATCAAGCACGAGTGTCGGGTCATTGCCGTAGGAACCACCAGCGTCCGTACCATCGAGAGCCTCTATTACATGGGTGTTCATCTGCTGAAGCATCCTGAGGCAAATGAAGACGATCTGCATGTAAACCAGTGGGATCCTTACGAGCTTTCTGAAGATGGCAATCTGGTAGATGGAATCACTCCGATGCAGGCTATCCAGGCAATCATCGATTATCTGGACCGCAACGGCTTGGAGGCTCTCCATTCCAGCACGCAGATTATCATTGCTCCTGGCTATCAGTATAAGATTGTAAAGATGCTGGTCACCAATTTCCATCAGCCTCAGAGTACGCTCCTGCTCCTGGTGAGTGCTTTCCTCAAGGGCGACTGGAAGAAGGTTTACGATTATGCTCTTTCGCATGATTTCCGTTTCCTGAGCTATGGAGATTCATCCCTGCTCATTCCGTAAAAGGAGTTAGGTAAACTATAAATTATTAATTGTAAATTATAAATTAAAAATAGATGATTTCAGTAGAAGGACTGAAAGTAGAGTTTGGCGTTAAGCCTCTCTTTCATGATGTAAGTTTCGTCATCAACGACCGCGACCGCATTGCCCTGGTGGGTAAGAATGGTGCCGGAAAATCTACGATGCTCAAGATTCTCTGCGGTTTGCAGAAACCTACTGATGGCGTTGTGGCTATTCCTAACGAAACCACTATCGGCTATCTGCCACAGGTGATGAAACTGCAGGACGATACGACCGTGAAAGAGGAAACCCGCAAGGCTTTCGCCCATAATACCGAGATGAAGGCGCGTCTTGACAAGATGCAGCAGGAAATGGCCGACCGCACCGACTATGAGAGCGAAAGCTATGCTCAGCTCGTAGAGAAGTTTACCCTGGAACATGAACGCTACATGATGATGGGTGGCGAAAACTATGAGGCTGAGATAGAGCGTACCTTGAGCGGTCTTGGCTTTACGCGCGATGATTTCGATCGCCCAACCAAGGAGTTTTCCGGCGGTTGGCGAATGCGTATCGAACTTGCCAAGATTCTGTTGCAGAAGCCTGATGTCCTGCTCCTCGATGAGCCTACCAACCACCTTGATATTGAAAGTATCCAGTGGTTGGAGCAGTTCCTGGCGCAGAGTGCAAAGGCTGTGGTTCTGGTGAGCCACGACCGTGCTTTCATCAACAATGTAACTAACCGTACCCTCGAAATTACTTGCGGAAGGGTAGAAGACTATAAGGTGAAATACGATGAGTATGTGGTGTTGCGTGCTGAACGCTGCGAGCAGCAGCTCCGTGCTTACGAAAACCAGCAGAAGGAAATTGCCGACATCAAGGATTTCATCGAGCGGTTCCGCTACAAGCCTACCAAGGCGGTTCAGGTGCAGAGCAGAATCAAGCAGCTCGAGAAAATCGTGCCTATCGAGGTAGATGAGGTTGACAACAAGCAGATGCACCTCAAATTCCCTCCTTGTCTCAGAAGTGGCGATTATCCTATCATCTGCGATGAGGTGCGCAAGGATTACGGCGCACACACCGTCTTCGACCATGTTACCTTTACCATCAAGCGTGGCGAGAAGGTGGCTTTCGTGGGTAAGAACGGCGAGGGTAAATCTACCCTGGTAAAATGTATCATGGGTGAGATTCCTTTCACCGGAACTCTCAAGATTGGTCATAATGTGCAGATTGGTTATTTCGCCCAGAATCAGGCGCAGCTCTTGGATGAGAATCTAACTATCTTCCAGACAATCGACAATGTGGCAACAGGCGAAATGCGTCTGAAGGTGAACGATCTCCTGGGCGCCTTCATGTTTGGCGGCGAGACTTCAGAGAAGTTTGTCAAGGTTTTGAGTGGAGGCGAACGCAGCCGTCTGGCTATGATCAAGCTCCTGCTCGAACCGGTGAATCTCCTCATTCTCGATGAGCCTACCAATCACCTCGACATGCAGTCGAAGGATGTGCTGAAAGAAGCCATCAAGGCTTTCGATGGAACAGCCATCATCGTGAGCCATGACCGTGAATTCCTCGATGGTCTGGTAGATAAGGTCTATGAGTTTGGCGGCGGCAAGGTTCGTGAGCATCTCGGTGGTATTTACGATTATCTCCGTGCCCATAATGCCGAGAATATTAATCAGGCTCTTGCCAACCAGAGTATGGCTTCTGCCGGTTCGCCTTCTGCCAATACTTCCGGTTCTTCTGTCGCATCAGGTTCTACAGCCGACAGTCTTGCCTCTGCCACATCCGGCAAGCAGAGCTACGCTGAACATAAGGAACAGCAGAAGAAGATCCGTAAGGCTGAGAAAGCCGTGAAGGAATGCGAGGCGAAGATAGAGAAGCTGGAAGCGAGAAAGAAGGAGATTGATGAACTTCTGATGAAACCGGAAAATGCAACCAACATGGAACTCGTGACCGAATACACCGAACTCATGAAGAGCCTCGATGAGGAGAACGAGCGCTGGATGCTCCTTTCGGAAGAACTGGAAGAAGTTTCGAAATAATAGTAACATTAATATAAAATAAAGAGAAGAAAATGAAAATGAAAATGATCTTACCGATGATGCTGATTGCAGCTTTGCCATTAGGCGCTGATGCTCAGAATAAATCGGGTCTTGTCATGAGCAATCTCGACCAGACAGTGAAACCAGCAGACAGTTTCTATCAGTTTGCTACAGGTGGATGGCAGAAGAACAATCCTCTTCCTGCCGCTTACAGCCGTTATGGC
>ULOH01008807.1_pt1 | contig 10698 bp, 6 predicted proteins | sample 1952421 | NCBI WGS metagenome assembly ULOH01 (sample SAMEA4835599, study PRJEB28245) | human gut metagenome | biome: gut microbiome; material: fecal sample | place: Denmark | collected 2008
AGTACATTGAGAAACAAGGCTAAATCTTGTGCCAATTCATCTCAAAGGCTAAAGACCTTTGGGTTTTCTTGGCAACATTATATAAAACTCATTGAGAAAAGTCCATAACCCGTCCATTGGGTTGAATGGAGAAGAGACATGAGAGTCGCATCCTCTGGCAAGCCCAATCCTCTGTTAACGCTATCCACATAACGGCGCATGGTTTCCACCTTATCCCAATTGGTAGGGGTGTCCTCTGCGAATGAAGATTTTCTTATTCCAGCAATAATGCCTAATCTGATTACATCCGGTGAGACAGACTCATTCAAGTAGGATACAATCTTGGCAAATAAATTAGGACTCCAGTTGTATTCTTCAACTGGGGAATAATTCATATCATCCTGATAGTTGTCATTATCGTAATACTCTTGATACATATTTATTTCCAAGATTCAAGTTAATTAAAATATTTGCGCAAAAATACTAAAAATAAATGAAAGCGCCAAATTTTAAGATAACTATTTGTGGCTTAAATTATTATCTTTCCGTTCATTGTGTTTTGTTTGTACTTTTTTTGCACCCGTTATGTTGCTGTTTGGTGAAATTTGAGAGTATGTCATATATCTATGACACACTCTCCGTATTATCTGGAACACTTGCTTTTGGATGCATGTGGCAGCATGGTATCTTCATTATGATCATGAGCTTGCTCATTCTCACCTTGCTTGGTATCAGCAGCCATGTTTTCCTGGCTTTCAATAATGCCATTGCCATCTACATCCATGTCGATGGGGGTTGAGGTTCTTAAATCAATACCCTTATCTGGGGATTCTGCCTGATTGGCTTTTTCTACATACTGGAAGATGATATTCACAGCATGTTCTGCAGATGTCAAAGCATGTTTTGTGAATCCGGGATCTTGTTTGAGAAGGTCTTTCCAGTATTTGTTATAGTCCAGGCCTTTCACGTCAAACTTACATCTTTGGCCAATCATGGCTCCGCCCATATGTGCTAGAAGTTCTTCCTTTACCAAATGTTCATATCTGGTAAGTTTAGCAGCTTCCTTGCGAGTACTACGCACTAGGCCTATTGAAAGGTCTCTCATATAGTCATCCTCTGATTCAAATAAATGATGAGGTGCAAGGTGAATGGCATCTTCCTTAGCACTATAGCTGACCAGACCTTTTCTGCCATCAAAAATTACCTGTGCAGGATATTTGCCTTTTTCGGTAAGCATGCCTATCACAGAGGTTTGATTCGATGCAGAAACCTTACATGATTTTCTAAGTTGCTCCCATTTCTGAGGATGTTCCATAGAAAAATTGGTTTGCTCAATATTATATACTGTTTGCAAAGTCTTCCCATCTGACAGACAGAAACCTTCTTTGCTGATATCAACCTTGAGATTTTCTCTCTTAATATCATCAAGCGTCATGTAGATAGGAACCTCGTATCCCTCCTTTTCCGTCAGGATGGAAAGAAGCAAGGATGTTTTGCTGTCAAACTTGTCTCCATTAATACCCTGAGGAAGAGCAGCATTGCTTTTAATCCATGGAAGTTCCGGATAGGTAACCTGCAAACTCAATCGGTCAGCAATAAGCTTTCCATACTGTGAGTACGCCTGCGTATGAAGGTGTTCCTCAGTATGCCACCTACCTTTAATGGGCTCGAAAAAACCATCCTCTGAAGACATATAAACCTTTTCTTCATTCTCTGGAGCATTTTTCTTCTGTTGAAGCTTCTCCTGTGAGAAATAATCACCAATCAGGGAAGATAGCTTTTTCTCGTAATGATCCACACTTTTCTGAATTTGAACTTCCATCTGATTTCTTGCCTTTAGATCCATGGAAGAGACGTTTCTTTCATAATCATCTTCCAACATCTCTTGCTCTTGAAACAGAGTCTTGATCTCGGTGTCGTCTGGAAGAAGCATCATATCTCCAGAAAAAGGATTATTGGCATCTTTCATCGATTGAACATAGTCTTTCATGAGCGCAACTTCTTGCTGGTCATTTACATGATCTTCTTGAGAGGCTTCTTTGAACTCTTTTTGAGATGGTTCTGGAGAACTGAGCACATGGCTAAGATGCTGATTGAAAGCCTGCTTGCTACCTAAAATCATGGTCAATTCCTTGGTGAGCTGAGCAAGTTGCTCAGTTTCCTCAGGTGATTTGGATTGCAGCAAGGCAATTTTAGTCACACCTTCCTTGATTAACCCCTCCTTGATGAGTTTGAGATCATCCGTATTGAGAGGTATTTCAACATTCTTTGGCTTCTTGAAAGCAGACAATTTGCCACTGTTGGATAAAAGTACCCCATCGGCATGGTCATCGGTGGTTTGAATGCCACCAGGAGAATTTGGGGTGAACAAGATGCTATCACCTATCTTATTTCCCAAACAGGACATGAGCTTCTCCAAGTGGGCATTCAAATTATCACTTTCCAGTTGCGTTTTGACAGCTCTCAAAAGTTCCATGTGCTGGTGGGCATTCAATGGAGTAATATCAAGTTGCTGCACTTTTTCCCATCTATCATTGACATAGAAGTTGACCTTCATATCATCTTTTGCATTCAAACTCCATGACAATGGAGTGATGTTCTTTTGCAGGAATTGAGAGAAGATTTGCTTACGCGAGACTGCGGGAAAGTCTCCTCCGAAATTCAAAGGGTAAGTTTTGCCTATATCTTTTTGCAAAGCCATAAAATCCTTACGAGCGGCCTCCACCTGTTCTCTTCCCTTTACCCAACTTTTTGTCTCTTCTGGTGTCAATTGCACCAGTTCCTTGGATTGAATGAGTTGCTGAAACCTCGCTAGAGGAATTTCATGAAGCTCTGGTTGTGTTGAAGGAGAAAGGAAAGTGGAATATGCTATATGTGATTCTCCTGCAGAATCACCGCCAATATAAGCATCCACTGTACAGATTCGTTCCTTGTTACCATGTCCCTGCTTGAAAAACATTCCTACCAAATCCTTACCCAGTTTATCTTCTATCATGGATTCATAGGCAGAAGGAAGAACGTAACCATCTGCCTTTAACTGGCGAAAGCGCTCTATCTGTTTATTCTTGGAATCCATTTCCTCGATGTTATCTACCCAGGTTGAAAATCTTCCTGCTTGCCATTTCACTTGGGGGAAATGGGACGTTTCAGACTTATCCCGGGCCCACTTACCAAGCTGTAAAGCCCATTTCTCCAGCAATGAGAGCTCGCTTTGAGTTGTATCCAAGAACTCCAATTCCTCTGGCGAGAAAAAACGGTCCTTAGGAAACGGCTTCTTGCCTGTTTGCTGACTTTTAGAGAAAAGGGTTTGCCATCCCTTCATGAAACGGTCTCCTTTGCTCTGACTTGTTTGATAATTCATTAATTCTTTTTTCTATTATGAATGATTAGATAGGAAAACATTGCTAGATACAAGGTTATTGCCCAGCATATATGGCAATGTTTTCCTATCTGTTCTTTTATTTCCTTCTCAGTACATGACATTTGGACTACGTATTGGCTTTCAAATCCCAATGTGATACCGAGGTGGTACGACATCCGATCTGAAGCTTATTCTTATAGACATCCAGTTGCATGTCACCATGTACTTCCACATACTCACCGGCATTAACATTGATGTCCAAGGGCTTGCCTACAATGAACTTTACCCATGTAAAGGCTCTGTTCTCACCATCCTTATCAGAAGAAAAGGCCGAGAATACCTTGAACGAAGTGCCCTTTTTACTGGTCATGGTTTCAATACCCTTGTTTCCGATCTTGCCTTTAAACTCCATAACTCCTTCCAGACGGTCTGGGAGAGAGGAGTCGTTCTGCTCAATGGCTCCTTCCGAACGGAGATTGAAATAAAGATTCTCTTCCACCTTCTTGATAAAGAGATTTCCATGAACAGTGACACGGCGTCCTGCCTGATAGTTGGCAGCTGTAGTCTGGTCACCTTCAGCCGTTACTCCAATATGAAGTTCCTTGACACTCTTGTCCTTTCCCTCAATAGGAACGATGATAGTAAAAGCAAGGAATTTTCCACCTTCCTTATTCTGCTTTTCAACTGCGCTGCTGACAATGATGCCGCACGCTGTAACATTACATTTGATCATATTTTCTTGTTTTAATGATGATACAATTCTTAAATTTATGCTTGTTTGAGACCGACAGTCTGCTTATTTTCTGGGCATTCGGTCTCAAAAATAGTACTTGCGAGGACGTGCAGTTTTGATGCATCCACCTTCTCCCTCTCTCTCTTTACCAGTTGGCATTCCGTCTTTTCCTCGTCATTCTCAGTCAATCTGGCCTCCCTATTAACTACAGCCTGCATCTCATTGGCCTTTATCTTAGCTGCCATGACAAGAGCTGCTGAAAAGAGAGTGGAGATCAGCTCAGAAAAGGCATCTTTGTTATTATCCATACCAGTTTCACTATTTTGACTCATCAAATATCCGAGCCATTTGGTTGGATCATTGGACTGAGTAATGTTGGCAAGAAGATTTTGTGTCTTATCTTCCTGGGATATAGGATGAGCGACTGGTGAATATTTGCTTCTTTCCTCTGCCAGAAGGTCTTGCCCATTTCTCAAAAGAGGTGTATCGTTACTGGTTCTACCTTCTATTGCAGCGAGATAATGAATCGGATTGAATGCCTCTATTTTGCCGGAAGCATCCTTGATTTTTGTCTCAAAATGCAAATGTGGTCCTGTGGATCGACCTGTATTGCCCGATATTCCAATCTGTTGACCAGCCTGAACGACCTGACCTTCCTTGACATTTATTTGGCTCAGGTGCATATAGATACACTGGAGCTGAGTTCCATCGTCCTTGTCATATGCGATCTTAATCATATTACCGGTAGCCTTTCCATAGCAGGCAGAAATGACCCTGCCCTGATTTTCTGTCGCATACACTGGCAGATTCTTGCCTCCAGTTGCGATGTCTATGCCTCCATGCAGATGATTTCCTCTATCTTCATGGAACATACCTGTTACTTTGAGATTTCTGAAATCAATGGGGAGGGATAGGGTGGTGGGCATTCTAGGAAGAGACTGTTCACCCTTCCTTGCATACCCGATATTGACACCTTGTTTCTGGGCTTGCAGAACTGCCATCTGATCATATCGGTCAAGATGGTAACGTTGAATTTCATCAAGCAGGTCTTCCTTATAGGTAGGACTGCTCGCATATCCACCTTTCACAATGCCATTAATCCAGCCTCTATAGTCTTGGGAACTTTTTGAGGCACAATATTTCTGGTATCTGTCCAACAGAAGAACCTTGGAATGATCCTCCACACTGGCATTTACCCCGGAATACACTCTGAATGCTTCCGGATAACCATGATCATCCACATGGTAGCTGACAGGCCCCTTCCATGACCCACCCTGCTTCACTCCAAAGAAATTGGAACTTTCACGTGCAAGACGCGATGTACCAAAAGTACTCTCAAATCCCATTTGAGCAAGGGTGATGGATGCCGGGATGCCATATTTGATTTGTTGTTCAATGGCCACCTGGGCATATTTTGCATAAAATGCATTTTTATCTATTGCCATATCATTTGGGTTGGTGATAGCCATGGGTATTCCCCATGGCTAGTTATTATCGATGAAATCCTCTATGTGAACTTGCTTCCTGATGGGAGCCCTCCTTTTCTCCAGGCTCTTTTTCGGCCACATTTCTTCCCTCATTTTCAAGAACTTGCTGCTGATTATTTCCAGCAGTTTGTTGTATCTGAGGAATAAATGTAACGGCAGCTACAGCCTTTTTATATTCAGCCATGTCATCAGCGAGCCAGAGATTGTACCACTGTTGCTTGGCTATTGGCTTCTGCATTCTTTCTCCATCCACTGTGGCAATGACTACCTTCACCTTCGGGTCATCCTTGTCGGCACAGATTCTAACCTTCTCAATGCGGCTCATATCAATACCTTCGGTATTTGGCACTATGAGTTGCTGCCTGGATTCTGGATACCTGTAACCTATATCATAATATTTCTGAGCCAGAGCCTGATGCATTTCCTGCTTGCTGTCCTTGCCCATGACATTGAAATAGGCATTGAGATGTTCCTTCATCGGATAGATAGAGAAGGATTTCTCATTCTCAGGCTTGATGAAGAAGGCATACTTTCCCTCAGAGTCCTGGATAGCCTGAAATTTCTCGATCTTGGTTGCCTGCTTTTCTGTAAGCTGGCTTGATACATCGATGGTTTGATGAATTTCTAGCGTAAACTGCTTGAGCTTGCTGACAGTCACCTCCTTGTCCTTATAATAACTGTTTGGTTCCTTCAGTGCAAGACTACCACCTGCATTATAGAAGCTTACCTCTTTTACGTCTTCTTTCTTCAGAGCTATACCAATTCTCTTCTTACTCATACCTTGCACCTCGTTATTCACAAGCAAGGAGGCACCCGATGGCAGGATGACATCTGCAGTTTGCTGCTTTCTGTCAAGTACTACGACCATTTCCTTTGCCTCCATGGAAGGAAGTTTGTTAAGGTCTGCCGAGATGGAATAATCTTTACCTGTTAAGAGAACATCTTTTGTTGGCAACTGACCTCGGATAGCATCATAGTTCACTTCTCTTTTTTCTACAAGGTTGTCAATCGTCTCGATGGCATTGTTCACGTCACGCTCAATCATACCCATTAAGTTCCCGTTTTCTCTCAACTCTCGTTCCCAGTAGGGGATAAGTTGCTGGCTTTCCTTTGACAATGTAGCAGGGAGTCCCTGTCTTGCCATCAGCACACCGGCGGAAAGTTCTCTAATGAGTAATTCATGCTTGGCATCATCCGCTGGCAAAAGGCTGTTTCGCCCTGAGCGGTCCAGACGCTTTGTATCACCAGTGGTTGCTACTACGGAACGGAATATGTCATTTGCCTTCATAATGGCATTTACTTGCTCATTTCCTTCCATTTTGCTCATGCCACTTATGAAAAGCGTATTCTCCTTGCTATCGAATTTGGCATCTTGTAGTACATGAACTCGCTCATTCTTAATACCGGAAGCCTTACAAACAGCATCAGCTATCTGGTAGGCATGGGAGAGAATCTTGGTGGCAGGTACTACATCCTTACTGATTTTCGTCTCCAGTGGATTGTCACAGATAGCGACTCGGTTTCCAGCCCTGATTACTTTAGGGAGCACCGTATCAAGCGCATAGCTTGGAAACGATAAGTAGGATGTTTTCTTACCATCAATTTCCTTTTCCTTATCCTGGATACCAATTACGGGAGCAATCGTCTTAGCCTTATCTCCATAGATTTCATAGGAGCTGCCTTTCTTGATAAAGACAACAACCTCAGGATGCTTTTGTTCCTGATCCTTGATAAACTGGAGAGCAGACTGTGGACGAGATGCATTCTTAGCTGTCTCCACGAATTTCTCAATCTTTTGCCCATTGGCCTTGAGTAATGCCGAATATTGCTCAGAATCACTGGCAGAAAGAATCGTTTGGTCTATGTTATAAACATGATGACGCTGGCGATGGGCATGTACTGCATAATTGGACTTTTCCATATCTGGGAGAGCATTATACTGCTCCTTTGAAATGGTGTCATTATGGTTCGTGACATTCTGGTATTCCCATTTGGTCCAGTTGAATGGAAGCGAGCTTTGACCTCTCTTGACTGACATGCCACTTTCCTTTGCCTGGTTATAGGTGGAATAAAGATTGGTCTTATAGCCTTGCTGATCACTATGCAGGTTCATCATGATGTTATTGAATGCTGTGATTGGCTTCTTGGAGGCCAAAAACTCAGCATTGCTCTTACCCTTTTCATTCATCCAAACGCCTTCATGTGATTTTGCCATCTCCAATGCTGCAAGAAGAAGGGCTGCATGTGAAGCTGCCTTGGTCTCACTTTTCTTCTCTTCCTTATCTTCATGGTCGCTCTCTACAGAAGCTTTGTCTTCCTTTTTGACTTTCTCATTGTCTTCCTGGTGCTTTTGCGTCTCCTGTTCCTGAGCCTTTTCTTCATGATATTTCACATGTTGCTCATCATCCACGATCGTCTTTGCTTCTTTCTCTGCTTCATGCATAGGAACACCGGTGGCTTCGATTTGCTCAGCAACGCCTACAACATCTGTTTGGATGTTGCTGTCTTCATGTGGAGTTTCATTCTGTAGAGGAAGCTTATATTCATCTTTTTCTGCCAATACCTTATAAATTTGCGTCATATTTTCTGCCATGGACAGATTGACGTTATAAGCCTGGCTATAAACTTCCTTGAAAGCTTCTTCTTCCTTTTTGCCAACCTGAACAAGGTTGGTGGCAGGATCATATTGGAAAGCAAGAATCTCACCATTAGGCATATGATATGCTGGATTAATCTGCTCAGAAAATTTCTTAGCAATGGAAGCATACTCATTTTGCTGTTGAGCATCAACAACCGAGTCTTCTACCTCCTCATTTTCCTCCTGTATTTGATATTCAGGCTTTTCCGAGAGTTGCTCTTCAACATTCTGCAAATTCTTATCTAAACCTGCCAAATGGTCGTACGGGAAACTGTAATGAATAGACAAGCCAATGTTGGTAAGGGTTCCCACGTTTAGCGCATCCTTCTCCTTATTATATTCAAAATAGAGAACATCTCCGTTAGGCATGGAAAAGGCAGGAATACTGGCCTTTATCGTATCCAACTCCTTTTGTACCATGTCCTGGGCTATGGCCTTCACATCCTGACTGGCATCATTCTCCAAACCATATTGCTCTATAGACAGTTTAATATCTTCCTCACTAACTCTGCGTAAGAGTTCATAGGTTCCACCCAATGAATTGTTATAAACCAGGGCATAATGGTCATTTTCAACAAGCAGGTCATCACCACTTTGACTGGTGGCATTTTTTCTGGTGTTATGCTGTGAGAGACTATCACCTTGATCATATTGCTGGGTCAAAGTGAGGAGTTCATCCCATTTTTCCTTATTGGAGAGATCATCAAACTCTTGTGTATTATCCACGCTCTGCAGGTACAGATAAGAGAAATAATACTCATTCTTTGGCTTTATCACACTATCCTGGCCTGTCTTGCCTTCTTCGTTAGATTCATTCATGTTATTATCTGTATTTTGTGAACTATCCACTGTTTCATGCGTTTTTATATTGGGCAGAAGGGAAGCACCTAAAGAGAGAAGTTTCTCATCACTCACCTCTTCAATCCAATTGCCTAGTACCTCATTGTCCTGGAAATACGCTCTGAGTTCAGGAAGACTTTCCAATGCAAGGACTGTATGCTCGCTATCTTTATCAGACGTAATCTGGGTCATGAGGGATGAAAAGTAAGCTTCTGGAGAGGAGAGTGGCTTCGTGATAGAATCAGATACATTTTCCTCCTTCATCACGTTCTGCTGCTTGATCTTCTCCAGCTGTTCCTCATTCTTGATTTGCTCTTCAATGCCATCGAGGTTGCCCTCCATGAGCGGCTTTTCACCCAATGCTACTTTTTGCTTGTCAATCTCTTCCAAAATCATGCGCGATGCCTTATTCACGTCCGACATAAGCGTTGTAATGAACTTTGGCTTTTCACGCAGCGTTTGAATCCAGCTGTCTATATAGGCGGCATTATTATCAGAAATTCTGCTAGAGAAGCCTAGTGCATTGCCTATCACAAATGCTGTAGTCTCCGCAACAAGTTCCTCCTTGGCGTATTCCTCAGAACCAAACTTGCTTTTTGGCAGACGGTCAAGTCGCGAGGGATGACCGGTAGAGTGGGCCATTTCATGCAGGGCAGACGAATAGTATTCCTGACCATCCTTGAAGATCTCATCCTCTCCCTCATGAATCTTGAACTGTGCTTTCATCGGTACCTTAATGAAGTCTCGGGTCTTATTATAGCTTGCACCAGGCACTTCCTCATTAACATGAATAGGGCACACCCACTCCTGCTTCTCAAACATTCTGTCAAGTGGTTCATTCTTATACATCCCCACATCGTCACTCAATGTGGTTGGCGTGAAACGGGAAATAATGGCATCATACTTTTTCTTATTCACTTCTTCCAAAGTGGTTTGGTCAAGATTCCACTCGTTATAGACCATCAGATAGGGACGAACCTGGCATTTAGCCTGGTCCTCCTTATCCATGGCAAGGTATTTGTCTTCACTGATGCGCTTTCCGTTTTCGTCTTTCACACTCAGTCCCCATTTAAACACCGGCACAGAAGCCTCTCCCTTTTTAATCAAGGCTCCATTGTCTCGTGCTTGCTTGGAGGTCATGTAAACAGGAACATGGTAACCCTTTATCATGGTATGCATCTGCAGAAGGAATGCATTTCCTCCTACATAAGGTCTTCCATTGATGTTCTGAGGAAGTCCTACCAGTCTATCACCAGAAGTCCATCCTTGTTCCCAGTTCTTTGTTTTACAGGCTTCCAAACGCTCAATCATCATATTGGCAAATTTGTCCAATGCTCTGTCAATACGAGTAGGTCCGTCCTCTTGTGAGGCAGCCTTATTCAATTCTTCGAAATCCATAAATGATATATATGATCGTTATTAATCTATGTAATGTTCAGCTGTCCCATAACGCTGAATCTGATGGCAAAATAAAAGAAAAGTTTTGGATTGAACACCCTAAACTAAATTGATTTTAATTTTTAACTTAAATCCTCTTCTATTCAAAGTTTTTGCCTTGAAATGTGTTAAATTTAGCACCTCTATCTGACATGACTTTTTCTGATATTATGTTCATATTCCTTATCTCAATACTGCGTTAAATTAACATTTAATCGTCTGT
>ULOH01038916.1_pt1 | contig 10619 bp, 5 predicted proteins | sample 1952421 | NCBI WGS metagenome assembly ULOH01 (sample SAMEA4835599, study PRJEB28245) | human gut metagenome | biome: gut microbiome; material: fecal sample | place: Denmark | collected 2008
CGGTTGATCACCTAAAAAAGTATGCATATCAACCATATCTGTTCCACAATGTTTATGATTTAATTGAGCCGATAAATGGGTGTACCAACGTGTTCCTTCAATTGTATGATACGTACATCCTGTCACTTGTTCAAATGGTTCATAACTATCTTTTAATTTATCTGCATAATAGTTTTGATACGTAACTGGCAATTCTCCTACATAAGATTCATCGTTAAATTCCCAAACTACATTATTGTCGATTACTCCATGAATTGGGCTAGAGCCACAACGTCCTCCAAAATCATCGTTGTCGTACTTTCTTAAATTTTGAACTCGCACTTGGCTATTGTTAATTAACCCTAAGTCTTTATAAACACATAAATCGCCAACTGCTTTTCCATTCGTAATATTAAAGCGTACATTTCCATTTACACAATGTCCTAGATTAATTCCAATATTAGCTGTATTGTTTACATTAATTTGGTTGTAAGCATCTTTTGTTGTGCCACCAATTACATACATATGTTTTCCTGCTGGCAATTTATAAGTAATCGGTTCAATTGGATTTGGCACATAATCATAATCAAAATTTAAATAAGCCTTTTGCCATTCTTGAGCCGTATATTCTTTATTATCATACATAAAAGTATCCGTTCTAAATTTTGATTCATCCACATCAAAACGAACACCATAATAATCTTTCCATGAACGATCTCCAAGCCATGAATCCGTTGTTTGATAGCCTACATTCATAACAGTGACATAAATATCATGATCTTCCACGTTTTTAATTCGATATCCCATATAAATGCCTTCTACACCTGTTTGATTTTGATGTTCAAAAGTCATAAAGCATTCGCCAGTTAAATTTGGATTGCGCATAATGACTGTATTTAACACTTCTTTAGGCATTCTTTCTGGAATATTGGAATACAAATAAGTTCCACCTTTTCTTTGAACCATATTTACTTTTGCTGCTTGAAGTGGATCTTCCTTTAATGACTTAGTTGAATATTTACTTGCATTAATAGAAGAATTAATTTCATATGGTGTCACAACTTTATTGTGAATTGGATTAAATGTAATATCAATTGATTCGTAAGGATTTTTAGTCTTTACTTCAATAAAATATGTTTTATTTTTTTCAATATCAATTTCTTGCCCATATCCATTTTCTTTTAATAACTTTCCTTTTGCATCATAAATATTAAATGCCTCATTTGCGGATGAATCCATATAATATTTATCTTTTACAAATGTTTTTACTTTGTACACTTTATGTGCATTTTCTCCAGAGTCATCTTGAATATGTCCTCCATATAAAGAAACTTCATTCACTTGATTTTTCATTGTGATATTTTCCTCCTCTTTGCTTGTTTTACAGCCTTGTAGGACTACAAATGCGGATAACAAAACGCAAAATAATTTATTTTTTTTCATTTTAGTATCACCCTATCTTATATTATATATAAAAAACCAAAATATAAAAAGAAAAAACTATTAAATTAATTAATAGTTTTTAAACTTAGATTTCTATTTTGCTATTTTCATATTTTTCATCTATTTCTAAAGTAGAAATATTGGTATAAATTTTTAAATTTTCATCTAAAACATCATTGAATAAACCATTATCTGTGATATAAATAATTGAATAATGATGAAGATTTTTAGCAAGTTCTTCGGATTCATTAAAAGGCATACACATCATTTGTAAATTGTTCATTCCTAAGTCGACTAAAGAAGTATTATCTTGATTACTATACATTCGACTATAACGAATAAAAGTAAGTGGATATCCACTAGAAGCATCATAAAGAGGATAACGACGAATATTTGCTTCTTCAATTTGATAACGATAAACATCTTTTTCTCTTAAATAATAATTTGTAAAAGTTGTACCTTTAACACTTCCATCTAAATAAAAACTGCCTATTTTTTGTGTTTGATATGACTTATCTTTACTTTCTTTTGCAAAAAGTTGAAGAGCTATTTGCACTTTTTTGTCTTGTGTCCAATAATCTTTTAAATGATAATAATAACCACTTTGGGAAACGAAAAATCCTTTTGTTAAATTAAGATTAATGAAATAAGACCCCATTATTTCCATTACATATGCCTCATATAAATGATTTAAATCTAATTTCAAATAACATTTTTTATGACCATTTTCTTCAAAAAATAATTTTTCATTTTCCATATTTAATAAATAAGTAATGGTTGATTTTTCTTCATTAAAAACCAATTGATAATCTTGTTTTTCCTTTAAAGCTAAAGTAATGTTTTCTAAATGTTTTTTATTGGTTTCATTAAAATAGGGATCTGCTTTCTTTGTTGAACTATAAAACATTGAGTTCCAAAAATCTTTTATTTTTCCGGAGAAAACGCTATAGTGGCTATTTTCTAAACATGTTTTCTCATAAGCATCTTTTAAAGTATCAAATAAATATTTAGATACGACTATTTCTTGATTTGGATGATTATTAATATAAGCTATACTTTTATTTTCACTAAATTCGTACTCACAATGAAGTGTTTGAAAAGTGGTATAAGCAATTTGAGAGTATGTTCTTGTAACAGCAGATAGCATTTGGGAAGCATTATGTTGTTTATTTTCATCCACATAATAATAAAGTTGAATCTCATTTTCAAATGGAGTAATAAAATGACCATTAGGAAGTTTAATGGAAGATAGTTCAATTTCTTTTAAGCCCTTTTTTACTTTTAAATTTTGACTACAAGCATTCATTCCATAAGTCAAACTAATTACAGCAATCAACATGAAAATAACAAACCAAATGAAACGTTTGACAATGCTTTTTTTATCACTTTTTATCTTGATTTCTTTTTCCATATTGTTCCCTCTTTAAATACCAAAAAATAGTTGGGAATCAACTATTTTTTAACTTTTCTGTTACGAATTTTTTTATATTCTTCAATTTCTTCTTTACTTCCAAACACAAAATGATCATGACCGATATCGACTAATTGTGGCTCTTCTTGCGAATAATCATGAATAGAATCATCATATACATATAATTCTTTTTGATTTTCTAAAATTGGGTCAGGAATCGGAATTGCAGACATTAATGATTTTGTATAAGGATGTAAAGGATAATTAAATAGTTCTTCTGCGGTTGCAATTTCTACGATTCTTCCTTGAAAAATAACGCCAATACGATCACTAATAAATTTCACAACCGATAAATCGTGTGCAATAAATAAATAAGTTAATCCACGTTCTTCTTGGAACTTTTTAAATAAATTTAAAACTTGTGCACGAATGGAAACATCTAAAGCTGAAATTGGTTCATCTGCAATAATTAATTCTGGTTCCATTACAATGGAGCGAGCAATTCCAATTCTTTGTCTTTGTCCACCAGAGAATTCATGAGGATAACGAGTTAAATGTTCGGGTAATAAACCGACATCAGATAATGCTTTCTTAATTTTTTCAATGCGATCTTTTTCGTTTTTATATAAATGGAAGTTATATAAACCTTCACTAATGATATACTCAACTGTTGCTCTTTCATTTAAAGAAGCGGCAGGATCTTGGAAAATCATTTGAATATTTCGCACTACTTGTTTATCTTCAGATTTTGAAATTTTACCAGAAATTCTTTTTCCTTTAAATAAGATTTCTCCTTTACTACATGGATTAATTCTTACAATTGCACGACCAATTGTCGTTTTTCCAGAACCAGATTCACCAACTAAAGAAAAAGTTTCTCCTTTATAAATATCAAAACTTACATTTTTAACAGCTTTAAATACACGCTTACCTTTTTGAAAGTCGATGTCTATATTCCGTATTGATAAGATTACCTCTTTGTTTGTTGTATCGGACATAATCATACTCCTCCTTGTTAAGTTGCGCTTGAGCTTTTTCTAATTTTTCATGAATGTTTTGAATAATGGTTGGTTTTTCAATCTTTGGTGCTCTTGGATCAAGCAACCAAGTTTTCGCAAAGTGTGTTTCAGAAACATAGAAACATGGTGGTTCATATTTTAAGTCAATTGCTAAGCAGAAAGGGTTTCTTTCTGCAAAAGCATCGCCTTCAATTACATTGTATAATGAAGGAGGAGTTCCATGAATGGAAAATAATTCTTTCCCTTTTTCTGCAAGTTGTGGTAAAGAAGATAATAAGGCCCAAGTATATGGATGTTTTGGATCATAAAATATTTCTTGAACAGTTCCTGCTTCAACAATTTGTCCTGCATACAATACAGCTACACGATCTGCTACGCTTGCAACAACACCTAAATCATGTGTAATATAAACAGTTGTAAATTTAAATTCTTTTTGTAAGTCTTTAATTAAATCAATAATTTGTGCTTGAATGGTAACATCTAAAGCGGTTGTTGGTTCATCACAAATCAAAACTTTAGGCTGACAAGATAAAGCAATTGCAATAACGATTCTTTGTCTCATTCCACCACTATATTGGAAAGGATATTCTTTAAATCGTTTAGCAGCATCCGGAATACCCACACGTTCCATCATATAAATTGCTCTTTTTTCGGCTTCTGCAGCACTACAATTTTGATGTTTCATGATTACTTCTGTAATTTGTTTACCAATCGTTACAATTGGGTTTAAAGAAGTCATTGGATCTTGGAAAACAGTAGCTATGCGTGAACCTCTAATTTTTTGCCAATCTGCTGCGGTTTTAATTTTAGTTAAATCTAAAATCGTATATCCTTCAAGTTCACTGCCAACTTTCATTACTTCTCGCTCATAAATCGTTTGTAATAATTCTTCAACGTGATTATAATCATTGCTTTTTATTAATTCATCAATCACTAAGCGAACAAAATTCGCATTGCCATGAATAGAATCTGCAAAAGATTTAATCATACGATATTTAGAAGTACGACGCATATTTGCTAAAAGTTCGCGATTTTCTGCGGCAAGTTTTCTTTCTTCTTTTTTATCTAATGCATTAAAATAATGATTATTAGCATGTTTAAAGATTACTCTAAAAGTAATTAATTCATATAACTTTTCAATCGTTTGATCATTCATTTCCATACCTTTTTTATACGCTTCTTGGAAACGATCTTTCAAACTATTTAAATAAAAGAATTGCGTTACTGGTGAATATCTTTCAATGGATAATAAAATTTCTTTTGCAAACAAACGATTTTGTAATTTTGTATTTGAAGAAACCTTAGCATCTTTAATTAAAGCAGCATGTTGCTTCATTAAAGAAGCCATTTTTTCTTTATAATTTTGAACATATTCTTTATCTTTTAAAAGTTTTAATTTTCTTTCTTTAGCAATGTCTTTTTCTTCTTTTTTCAATTGCTTGATTTGTTTTTCAATTTCTTTAATTTTTAACGTTTTTTCTTTTTTGGCATCTCTTTTATCATCTGCCATTTTCTTGTTAAATAATTCTACTTTTTCAAAGTTTAAATCATCTATTTTTTTAGCATATGCAGCTTGTTCTTCTTTCGATAAACGCATTGCATTTTTAAATGCTTGTTTCATGTTTTGCATTTCATGGTAAACTTCTTTACCATTTGTGGCTTTTGCTGCTTCATCCAAGAAAGCAACTAATTTATGATAACGATGTAAATCCCTTTTCGTTAAAACTTTATGAATCTTAGATAATTGGTCATCTTGATAAATGACACTGCCCTTACTAATAAATCCATTGGATTCTAACATTCCTGTAAATGTTTTTGTTAATACAGATTTACCAGAACCAGATTCGCCTACAATAGCAATTGATTCATTTTCATAAATATCAAAAGTAACCCCACGAATCGCAGTTAAAACACGACCACGAACGTTAAACTTAACTTCGACATCATTTAAAGATAATAATACTTTTCTTTCTTCGCTCATCTTCATTGCCCTCCTACATATGTGTTTTCGGGTCAGAAGCATCTGCTAGATTTTGACCGATAATATATAAACTAACTGTAATTACAGACGAAACGATAACTGGAATCCAAAACATATGTGGATGTGTATCCATAAACTTTTGATTATCGTTGATTAACTTACCTAATGAGTTTTTTGAACCTAACCCAATATTTAAATAAGATAAGAATACTTCTGTAGAAATATAAGATGGAATTTCACTAGCTACAATTGTTACAATAACTGAAGTTAAAAATGGTAAGATATTTTTTGTAACCATTCTTAAAATTGGTGTTCCTAAACATTTAGAAGCTAAATTATATTCTCTATCTCGAATGATAATTACTTGTGTACGAATAAAATAAGCAATTCCTAGCCATCCCGTAATTGTCATTGCTGCAACAAAGGACCAAAATCCTGTTCCAACAATCGAAACAAATACAGTAATAAACATTAAATAAGGAATATTAGAAATGACATTGTATATTTCTTGCATGATTTTATCCATTGTTTTGGAATAACCCCATAAAGCACCCACTATAATTCCAACTGTAATGTTAATTGTTGCACAAACAAAGGCAAGTGTCAAAGAAGATTGTGCCCCAGCCCATAGTGAGTCAAATAAAGGTTCACCTACTTCTCCTGAACCAAATACCCATTTTAAATTAAATCCATAATGAGCAATCGCTTGTTTAGGCGTTAAATAATTTAATTCAGGATGATATCCTCCTGCCCAAAATCCTTTATCAAAAGGATTAAAGATAGGATAAATAAAAGACATAATTAAGATAATTAAAACTAATCCTAATACAATATAATTGACTGGATTGCGGAAGAAAGCTCTTCCAACTGATTTCCAATAAGAATAGCGAGGTGCGGTAATTTTTTCTGAATCAACAGTGTTATTATCTACTCTCACGAATAAATCTTGAGAAATATTTTGTAAATCTTGATTATTCATTAACGGCGACCTCCTTTTTCAGAGAAAGAAATTCGAGGGTCAACAATAGCCATCATTACATCTCCTAATATTAGGGCAGTGATTGATAAAATAGCATAGAAGAAGGTTAACCCTACAAGCATACCATTGTCCGTTTTTTCAATCGCATCTGTAAATAATTTACCAACCCCTGGAATACCAAATACACGTTCAGTAATCAAAGCTCCTGTTAAACTTCCAAGTAATCCACCTGGAATATTGTGAACAATTGGAATAACTGCATTTTTAAAAATATGTTTGTTAAATATTTCAAGTTCGCTTAATCCTTTTGCCCGAGCAAATTTGACATAATCACTATTCATTTGGTCAATCATATAACGACGTATCCATGACATTAATCCACCAATAGATGGTAAAGCCAACGAAACAATTGGCAAGATATAAGCTGTCCATGCTGGAGCATTTCCCACTAATTGCAATTGAACAGGTAATCCTGCATTAAAACCAATTCTTCTAAAAATATAAATATAAGCTAAAGATGGAACCGCCATCATAAAGATAATATAACATATACCTAATTTATCGATTAACTTTCCTTTGTTTTTAGCCATTAAAATACCAATTGGAACTCCAAATAAATAAGCCACAACGGTTGCAATAATCCCAATCATAAATGAAAAACTCATCATTGATTTGCCAGAGCGAACTTCAGCACAATTCGTATAATAACCATCATAACGAGATAATTCCATATCTGTTGGGTTCATATTAATTTGGCAAGAATGGAAATTAATTTTATGTGTATTTTCAACCACTTCTCCATTAGGATAAGTTACATCCGCAATAATTGGATCCATTTGTGAATCAGTCATAACTTCTACTGTATCTTTTCCATATTGCATTGAACGACCTAAATTAATTTCAATCCAATTTTGATGAATAAAAGGAAATTTATTGTCAAAATATAACAAATATTTATTTTTACATCCATTGCATCTTAAAGCTACATTTCCATTGAAATCTTTTTCAAAACGCAAATAAGAATCCATTTCAATTGTATTTTGACCTAACGATGCATTCTTTTTATTTAAAGATTGATAATAATTTTTACCATCAAAATAAAATACTCCTTTAAAGAATTCCCACAAACGAGTGAACGTAGACTTTGATTTATAAGCAAATAAAATACCACTTCCACCTTGTGCTAATTGAAGATAATCGGTCTCTTCATAAGAATCCAATAAAACTGGATCTTTACGCACAATTTCATAGCCATTTTTCTTATAAAGTTTGATAAATTCTGCAATTTCAGGTATTTCCGCATCTACTTTATAATTTCTTTCGCTCGACATACAAATTGCGTAAGCATTTGGATCAATTTTGTCTTTTGTCGTTACTTTACAATAGTTTTCTTGACTTGTAAAAACTTCATCAATATTGATACATTGATCAAATTTATCTTTATCATTTCCATATTTTACACTACAAAAATTACGATAATCATACGTTTCAACATATCCATAGTTTTCCCAAGTTTCATATTTGAAAGTAATTGCATCGTTATTAATGTTTTTATTAAAAGATGGTTGTTTTGTAACTAATGCTTCACGATCCATTAAAGAATAGATTAGTACAATCGTAAAAATCATTACCGCTATTAAAGATAATATAGACCTTAATATACGATTTAAAATATATTTCCCCATACATCCATTTCTCCTTCCATAACAGAGAAAAAAGAGGGCAAGGTAGGTTGTCCCCTTAACCCTCTAATATTTAATTATTTGTGATTACCACAAACCAATAACCTTAGTCATATAGCCAGCCCCACCTGGCACCATTGTTTCTAAGAATGTTGCTGGATCACCATAATCAGGAATCCAACCAGAACCATAGTAGAAGTCGTAGTTTGCTTCAGCGCCTGTAGCTGCTAAATAAGTTGAAGCTAAATAAGCAGTTTGGTTAGGTGCTTCAACTGCATTGATTTGAACTTGACTTCTTCCAAAGCATTCGGCTACTGCTGAGGCAATTCTTTGAATTGCTTCGCCATCTTTACTGTTTTTGATATAGATAATATCAATTTCAATTTTAAATTCTTCTTCCATTTTGGCTCTTCCACCAAATTTATCAGCGTATTGAGTCAATAATTCTTCTTTTGCAAGTTTGAAATAAGCTTGTGCAATAGCTTTATCATTCCATCCATCTACACCATCACTCACATTAATTTGTTCGTTTAATGGATTTCCTTGTGCATCTTTAAATTTATGAACACCATTGCTTGCATCAAGAATTGCATTTAATTTGTCTTGTACGATTTCACCATAAGGTGTATGTGCATTATAACCACCATAAGCTTCTGGTAAGTTTACAAAGTTAGGATCACCTAACATATTTCTTAAATTGTTTTCTCTTAATTCATCACCATTACTAATTGCATTCCAAGAAGCTTTATTGATTGCATGTAAGAATGCTTTTCTAAAGTTTTTATTTAAAACTGCATATTTAGTTAAAGCTTTTGCTTTATCTGTTTTTCTAGAAGCAACTTGACCTCTTGATAAAGAATAAGTTCTACGATTTAAGTTAAATGCTCCATAGAAAGTACCTGCAGCTGTATCTTGTTGATAAATGTAATCAGCATAATCTTCTCTTGCTTTTGCTAAAGTATCTGTATTTAAACTCATACCTGCATAAGTTCCTTTAATGACTTGATCAAAATAAATCATTTCATCAAGGTCAGCTGTATAAACTAAGTTAATGTTGTTTAAAGTTACTGCATCTTTATCCCAGTAAGATTCATTTTTTGCATAAGTAATACCTTGAGAGGCTGTCATTTGAGTTAAACGATAAGCTCCACAGTATAAAATACTTGTTGGATCAATAATTCCATAACTATAATTTGCTAATTGTTTTGCTCTTCTAAATTCATCGATTCCAAATGCGCCACCCTTTGATAAGAAGAATTGACGGTTCATTGGTGAGAAAATAGAGAATGTTAATAAAGATTCAATATAAGGTACTTCACGAATAAATTCGATTTGTAAAGTATGTTCATCTAAAGCTTTAATACCTACATCATCAAAGTTTTTCGTTTTACGATTTGAATAATCGCTTGCACCTTTTACAATGCTATTTACAATGTCTTCAGAACCACCTTTAGCATCTAATAAGTGTTGGAATCCAGCAATAAAGTCATCCGCAACAACATTTGCATAAAATTGACCATTGTTTTGAACCCATTTTGCATCTTCTCTTAATTTAATTGTATAAACTGTTTTCGTTTCATTTGGTGTTAAAGAAACGCCTAAAGCTGGAACTACATCACCAAAACGGTCATGTTCAAATAAACAATCTACTAAATTGGTAGTTACTTCAGAATCTCCAGCGTGTGAAGATGATAAGTAATCAAGCGTTTCAGGCATTGAAGAGAAAATTGTTGTATAGTTGTTATAGAATTCTGTAATTCCCCAACTAGCTAATTTTGCATCTTCTGCAGCATTGAACGCTTCTTTTGTATTGGTTTCATCGAATCCTCTTTCAACAGCAGCTCTCCAATCGGCTTTTAATTCATCACGATGTGCTGTAGAAAGTAATTCGTTGTTTGCTTTTTTAATAATTTTATAACCTTTGTATTTGCTTGAATCCGATCCATAACGTGCATAAGGTCCTTGGAATGGAAGTACACGAGAAATTCCAAAACGTCCTCCTTCGGTTGTCATTGGTAATAATACAGCAGAATCTAGCAAATATGCTTCCGCTTCAGCAAATTTGACGAAACGTTCTGCATTTACTGTTGAACTATGTGCTGCATCAAATAATGATTTGTATTCA
>ULOH01017705.1_pt1 | contig 10599 bp, 10 predicted proteins | sample 1952421 | NCBI WGS metagenome assembly ULOH01 (sample SAMEA4835599, study PRJEB28245) | human gut metagenome | biome: gut microbiome; material: fecal sample | place: Denmark | collected 2008
CGTCATTGCGGATTTTTCGCAAAATATATAACTGTATATATAACAAACCGCTGACTTCAAACGCCTGCGGACGGCGCTGATCAGCGGTTTACTATATGTAGAATTTTAAAGAAAAATCAATACGAGCATCAAATTCAGGATTTTCTCCACACCATCTTGTCAACAATGCCGGTATATGACTGAATGATTTTCACCACTCTGCCGCTCACATTTTCATCTGTGTAATCTGCAACAGGGGTGCCGAAATCCGAATTTTCATTCATCTCAACAGCCAGCTTTACCGCGCGTAGCAACTCCATTTTATCTATCCCTGCAAGCACGAAGCAACCTTTCTCAAGAGCCTCCGGCCGCTCCGTAGATGTTCTTATACAGACCGCAGGAAAAGGTTTTCCGATACTCGTAAAGAAGCTGCTTTCTTCGGGCAGCGTGCCACTGTCGGAAACGACCGCAAAGGCATTGAGCTGAAGCTTGTTGTAATCGTGAAAGCCAAACGGTTCATGGCATCTGACGCGGCTGTCGAGAACAAACCCGCTCTTTTTCAGTCTCTCCCTACTTCTCGGGTGGCACGAATACAGTATCGGCATATCATACATCGCCGCGAGTTCATTTATTGCAGAAAACAGCGACAGAAAATTTTTCTCTGTATCAATATTTTCTTCCCTGTGGGCAGAGAGTAATATATATTTTCCTGACTGCACATCTAATTTTTCAAGCACATTGCTTTTCTCTATCTCTGCGAGGTTTGCGCGGAGCACTTCAGCCATTGGGGAGCCGGTCACATACGTTCTCTCTTTCGGAAGTCCGCACTCGGCAAGATATCTGCGCGCGTGCTCAGAATAAGCCATGTTCACATCGGAAATTATATCAACTATGCGTCTGTTAGTCTCTTCCGGCAAGCACTCATCCTTGCACCTGTTTCCGGCTTCCATATGGAATATCGGGATATGGAGTCTCTTTGCCGGTATTGCCGAAAGGCAGGAATTCGTGTCGCCGAGTATAAGGAGTGCATCCGGCTTTATTTTCTGCATTAACTTATAGGAATAATTTATTATGTTGCCTATCGTCGCGCCGAGGTCATCTCCGACGGCATCCATATACACATCGGGATCATCGAGCTTTAAATCATGAAAAAATACACCGTTCAGGTTGTAGTCGTAATTCTGCCCGGTATGCGCAAGTATGCAGTCAAAATATTTTCTGCATTTGGTTATCACGGCAGAAAGTCTGATTATCTCAGGTCTCGTGCCTATTATTATCAGAAGCTTCAGCTTTCCGTTATTTTTAAAGCTTATATTTTCAAAATCTTTCATCTTTCCACCGCCTCTCCGAATGTGTCCGGGTGTAAAGGATCGAACTGTTCATTCGCCCACATAAGCGTTATTAAATCCTCATTATCACTGAGATTTATTATATTGTGCGTATATCCGGGAAGCATACGCACAGCTTCTATCTTTTCTCCGCTCACTTCGAAATTCAATATCTCATCCGACCCTATTCGTCGTTCCTGTATCAGCGCATGACCAGAAACCACAATAAATATCTCCCATTTACTGTTGTGCCAGTGCTCGCCCTTTGTTATGCCGGGTTTTGATATATTGACGCTGAACTGTCCGCAATTGGCGGTTTTCAACAGTTCCGTAAAGCTGCCGCGAGCGTCAACATTCATTTTCAAAGCGGAAATTGCTTTTTCACGCGGCAAATACGACAGGTATGTGCTATACAGCTTTTTTTCAAAGCTTCCTGCCGGGATATCCGGCATCACGAGCGTGTCCGGCTGACTCTTGAATGTGTTGAGAATCTCAACTATTCTGCCGAGCGTAACATGATGAGTTATCGGCACGGTGCAAAATTTACCGCTGTCCGATGCGATCGTGTTTGCTCCCTCGAAATTACATCTGTGTTCTTTTGCGTTTATGACATCTAACATCTCACCGACAAGATCGTCAATATAAAGCAGCTCCAACTCTATATCCGGATCGCTGACGCTTATAGGCAAATCATTTGCAATATTATTGCAGAATGTCGCTACGACGCTGTTATAGTTAGGGCGGCACCACTTACCGAAAAGGTTCGGAAAGCGATATACGAGTACGCGTGCGCCCGTTCTTTTTGCATAGTCAAGGAACAGATTTTCCGCCGTAAGCTTTGATTTACCGTATTCACTGTTTGCATACCGCCCTGCAAGAGTTGCCTGAACGGATGACGAAAAAACTATCGGACAAGTATTGTTATGCTTTTCGAGCAACCCAATCAGCGCTGATGTGAATCCCACATTTCCTGTCACAAATTCGCTGCTGTCCTTCGGTCTGTTTACTCCGGCAAAGTCAAAAACAAAATCGGTATCTTTGCAAAATCTTTCAAGCTCAGCGGAATCTGTACCGATGTCATACTCAAAAATATTATCTATTTTGAGTTCCGGTCTTGTGCGATCCTTGTTGTCCCTGATATTCTTTAACGACTCAACAAGGTTTCTCCCAACAAACCCGCGAGCTCCCGTAACAAGTATATTCATCAGCAGTCTCCCCCAAATAGTTTGAGCTTTCTGAGCAAATTCTTCATACCTTCCACATCGAGCCTCTGTGTGTTGTGAGATGTATATTGTCCGACAGTCTCAAGAGCTTTGCTTCCATTTTTAAAATAGTTGTCATAATTAAGATCACGGTTATCCGCATGTATGCGGAAAAATCCTGGAAGATCCTCTGCTCTGAGCATTTCCTCCTCTGTTACAAGCACCTCATAGACCTTTTCGCCGTGGCGTGTGCCTATAACGGACATCCCGACATCAGATTGCCTCAGCTCAAGTATAGCACGCGCAAGCGTTTCAATTGTTGCAGCCGGAGCCTTTTGGACAAACAAGTCGCCCTGCCCCGCATTTTCGAATGCATAAAGCACAAGATCCACTGCATCATTGAGTGTCATCATAAACCGTGTCATATCAGGGTTTGTGACAGTAAGCGGTTTCCCTTCCTCTATCTGCTCGCAGAACAGCGGAATGACCGATCCGCGCGACGCCATAACATTTCCGTAACGTGTCAGGCACAGCACGGGATCATCCGCCAACATCTGTCGCGATCGAGCTATAACATTTTTCTCCATCACGGCTTTTGTCATACCCATAGCGTTTATCGGATACGCCGCTTTGTCGGTCGAAAGAAGCACCGCCTTTTTGACATGGTTTTCCACGCAGGCATCTATAACATTATTCGAACCGATAACATTGGTCTTTACCGCCTCCATCGGATAGAACTCGCAGGACGGAACCTGTTTAAGTGCCGCGGCATGAAACACATAATCCACTCCGCGGAACGCAGGAGCTATAGAACGGTAATCGCGAACATCTCCTATGTAAAATTTGATTTTATTTGCACTGTCCGGATATGCCAGTTGATAAGCATGCCGCATATCATCCTGCTTTTTTTCATCGCGGGAAAGTATTCTTATTTCCTCTATGTCGGTTTCCAAAAAACGGTCAAGTACAGCATGTCCGAAGCTGCCGGTTCCGCCGGTAATTAAAAGGGTTTTTAAAGAAAACAAACTCACAGGTATAACTCCTTTTCAAACATTTCAATCACTAAAAATATTAATTATCACTATATGGTTACCACAAGCATTAAAATAGCTCTTCATTACTTTTCTTTATCTTTCAAATTGAATACCATTTCAGCTAATGATACTGCTCTAAGTTTCACTCTATTTGATATTGCTATTATTAACTTTCTAATTGAAAATAGCTCCGATACTCTATTACGAAGATATTCGAGCAATGCGCATAACAAAAACACAAATAACGCTATTCCCAAAAGAAAAAGAATCAAAAACGGACTCTGAACATAATTACCAGGCCTCAATAGTTTTTCCCATAAGAAAGCTCTTATCTCTGGTTGTTCATGAATCAAATAAACACCAAAAGTAAGTGATGATAATAGAGTCACCACTTTTTGAGCTAATCTGTTTGTAATGCTGAGGCCTTCAAAAAAGCGAAACAGACTGGCTGAAGCAATCACCATAGTAATAGAACTATATGATAAAAAAATACTATCCCCCATGGATTCTCCAACTATCTTGCTTGTAAACAATCCCATGCCTATCTTCCATATGGCAGAAAAGAGACACACTAAAAAATAACATAAAAAATAACGCAGTTGAGTCCTCTTTGCTGGATACAGCCTAAAATATGCTGCAATCATATATAGAAACGCAAAGAATAATGGATCATAGCTATTTGTTGAAGTAAATTTCTTCCAAAAGAATAAATTCTGGAGTACAATGTATATGAAAAAAAATGTAGCAATAAAAAATGCATGCTGACGTTGACTCATTGTATGAATAGCAGCATTTAAAAGCGGAATCAAAACATACATTAAAAGATATGTAGTAACAAACCAATATCTTTGCTGTGTAAAGGGGAGACAAACTCTCAGGAGAGACTCTATTTCAAATGGAACAATACCGCTAATACATACAAAAATATAAAGCGTAACGGACCAAAAAAAGTCTGCCACCATATAAAAAATACTTTACTAAGCCTAAATTTATATGTACAGAGGAAATAACCACTAATCAATACAAAACAATTGACATGAACTGAAAGAAATGCCCGTAGTATGTTTACAATGTAATAGTTTATACTGTTTGGAGATAAAGTATCTAAAACGTGGCCATGAACCATTGCGTGTCCTAAAACAATTAAAAACATGCACAACACCCGGAGCGCATCCAGTGAAGTATTTCTCTCATGTATGGAGTTTTCTCTAACAAACTTTTCGTTTCTTTGAATAACTTTTTACATATCTTCACCTTGATTTTTTCATATCTTGTAACAAACCTTTTCTACTGTAAAGATTTTACAAATGCATTAATATTTTTTATAACTTTAGTGAAGAAATTTGTTTTATGTCTATCATGAAGCGCTTCAGATTGGGCAGCCCCACACACAGTATATATCCTCCACAAGTGATAATAAAAACACCTAAATAGTACATTTCCATTGTCCGTAGCCAGTATCTAACTGTAGTGAATATGAGCACTCCGCCAATACATTCCACAGTAAATTTCATGAGAAACTTACAGTCAAATAAATCATGTATTGATGCATGAAGTTCATTCGCACTATAATGTAAAATGAAAGCTCCCAACCCAAGTGATACCAGCAGCGTTGCTATCGCAGGCCCCACAACGCCAAAAAAATGGTAAAATATAATATTTAAAACAAAATTCACAACCAGGCCAGTAAGCCCGATACGCATCAAAAGCTTTGTTTTTCCGGAGGCAGTCAAAATTAATGTAATGCTTGCAAAATGGAAAATATCGCTGATGATATAAATGCAGAACACAGGAAGTCCGCTTAAGTATTTTTCGGAATACAGCAAATTCATAGCCTCTGGAGCTGCCGTCAGCACACTAAGTGCAAATAACGCAGTAGAAATATAGGAAATCTCCAAGTATGACCGATAGGTCTCTACAGCATCTATATACCGTCTTTCCACTATTTGCCGCGTTATATGCGGAAGTAGTACCGTCATAAATGATATGAGAACAATATCAAACGGTAAAACCCTCGCGGCATTAGAATAAATTGCAAGAGTCTCCGTATCTGACATAACCGAAATTATATACTTGTCTATATCGCGGTTAAGAGCATTTACAAGTGTAAACACGGCCATCGGTATACTGTATTTCAATATGCCTTTTGATAGCCTAAAATCACAAAAAGCAAGACGCATATGGCAACCGGATTTTTTTAGTGACCATAGAAAAAACAAAATCTGTATACTGTTAAGTATAATTGACACAAATAGAATAACGTCGGCATCATCATCCCACGGAATAAAACCGCTGTGTCTGACTGCGCCGAGCGCCGTGCCTGCAAAAAGCATATAGCGAATACCGTGCTTTTCGCACACTGCATCAAAATCTTTAAGCATAGAAAGAAGTACTTTTTGGTGCTCGCTGAGTTCATTGAGCTGTATCAAGTCATTCATTTTTCACAGCCTCTTATGTTTTATAAATCCGTTAAAAGCATACGCCGCAAAAACCCTTACAGACTTTCCTAAGGATAATTTTTCTATTTCTCGGTAAATCAGCCACCTGTTTCTTGCGGATTTCAATTTATCGTTTGAGCGGGAACCATCTACAATGCGGTAATCAGCAAGAATACCCGGACTTGCAACCGCAGTATATCCCGATTTCAACAATTCAAGCCAAAAAACATAGTCCTCATGATAATAATTCGTAAAGAAACAGTGAGCCGAGAGAATAGAACTGCGCAGTAGCACCGTAGAACAGCTCAGCACGCTTTTTCTAAGCATATCATCATATGATGTTCTCTCCGGAACAATAAAATCCGACAAATGCTCTCCGTTTTTATCCATCAAAGAGTATGAGCAATATATAATATCTGCGCCCGTATTTTCCGCTGCGGCAAGCTGTTTTTCAAGCTTGTCTTTATGCCAAATATCGTCGCTGTCAAGCAACGCTACCCAACTGCCTTTTGCAAGAGCCATCCCTTTGTTGCGAGTCAGAGCAACACCGATATTTTTAGGGTTGCTGTATAGAGTTATTCTCGGGTCAAGATCCGAAAAGCACCTTGCTTTGTCTGCTGTGCCGTCCGTTGAACAGTCGTCCAAAATCAGAAGCTCCCAATTTGTATACGTCTGCGCCATCACCGACTGCACCGCTTCCGATATGTACTCTTCGGCGTTATACGCAGGCATAATAACAGAGACAAGCGGCTGCTTCTGTTCTACTCCGGATTGTTCATTCACTTTCATTTAGCCTTTTTCTCCAAAATCTTTCTGCATTTTACCCAATCCTTATATCCCGTTTCGAGCATATGCATATCGCTGCCGAGATATTTAACATATCCTTTTTTTATCCAGGATATATACCGTTTCCGCCGCAGAGGATTCTTGAAGCACTCGACATTCAGCTGCAATGAAATCCCCTCGCCTATCAGCCTTTCTATATCTTCCGGCGGGTATCTGTCGGCATGGGCGATGACTATCCGTATATCATCGCGGTCGTTGAGACAGTCGACTGTCTCCCATACCGATTCCGGCCATTTATAGAACGGCAGCTCGAGCAGCAGTTCTTTTGCCCCCTGACGGCACAGGCGATCAAGTCCGTCGAGCTGATCCATTCCGTCACAGATCAGCACTTCAGCACCGAGAATTATCTCCGGCGCGCCCTCCGGCAGATTTGCTTTCAAGGCTTCGTAGGTTCTTTGCCGCCTCGCAAGAAATGATTCCACACTTTCCTTGTGCGGATAAAAATGTGGGGTCGCGCATATGGTTTTTATTCCCACGCTTTTAGCCATTTCTATCTGTTTTAGCGATGTTTTTATTCCGTCGCTTCCATGATCGCACCCGGGAAGTATATGGGAATGATAATCAAAAGTAATATCCATTGCAGTATCACTCACTTAGCATTGTTCGGCATGTCCTCATATGAATATTTATAACCGTATTTATCTTTATCGCTATATTTATAGGAATATTTAAGCGATTTCATATTCATATCATTGACAACTACACCGCACAGATTTCCGCCTGCGCGATCGACTGCTTCGAGCGCCATACTCAGCTCGTCCGAAGTCGTCGAACCGGACTTTGCAACAACCACCACGCCGTCAACATAAGTTGAAATTATCTGCGCATCCGCGACTGTATTTATCGGCGGGGTATCAATGATCACATAGTCGTAGCTCTTCGTGCACCGTTTTATGAATTGCTTCATTATATCCGAAGCCAAAAGCTCCGACGGATTGGGCGGTATCGTGCCGGTGCACACTATCGACAATGGCAGATTTTCTACCTTTACAAGTTCAAGCGGACCCATACCGGCAAGAAAATCGCAAAGACCCGTTGATATATCAACTTTCCAAAGTCTGCGCTGAGTCGGCTTACGCATATCCGCGTCGATGAGCAGCGTCTTTTTGCCGAGCATCGCATAGCTTATCGCAATATTTGCAGCCGTAAGACTCTTTCCTTCCGAGGGATTCGCGCTCGTTATCGCAAAGACCTTGCACGGACCTTCTTTGTCCGCCTTCATGCAGAACATCAGGCTTGTACGAAGCTTTACATATGCCTCTTTTATTGCAAAGGGGCTATCGTTGTTTATGAGCCTTTTCCTGTTGACTGAAACAGTATCAGTCGTCGTTTTTTTTCGATTTATCATCTTTATCTTTCTTATTTTCACAGCGTATCACCCCTCCTTTCGTAAGTTTCCAATAAGTATGTCCGTTCTCGGATACATCTATTTCGGGTATCTGACCCAAAACGGTTACGCCGGATATATTTTCTATATCTTCCGGCAGATATATCGTTGTATCCGAAAGCATCTTAAGTATAAGTACAACCGAAATTCCGATAACACCGATAAGGAAACCTATCGCCGTATCAAAAACGGTTCTCGGAGATGATTTTTCCGTTGCGACCTCCGGTCGGTCAACAACCTCGACTCCACCGGCTTTGGTTATTCTGACTATTTCTGTCGGTGCAACATTTGCAAATGATTTTCCGACATCGCAGGCAAATTCAGCACTGTCTGATTTAATAATAACCTCTAACAGCTGAGTATCCGAAACTGCCGAGACCTCGATCATTCCGCTGAGATCTTTTCTGCTAAGATCCGCTTTGTCTCCAAGATCTTTGAGCACCGCATCAAGCACCGAGTTGCTTTCAAGTATCTTTGAGTATGTAGTCGCAAGACTCTCTGCCGCCTGAAGGTCACTGTTGTTTATCGTGCTCGCATGATTTGATTTTTCGGCATTATTATAGACATAGAAGCTCACCCTCGACTCATATGTCGGAGCAATAAGAAATGTCGTAATTAGCCAAACTATGAGCGCACAGACAAAGCCGGAAATGAGCAGCCAATAAAACTTGCCCAGCAGCAGCCGTGCCGCGCTCCATAATGTTATCTCGTTATTATCCGCCGCACCGGACGAATTTTTTGTTTTTACCATACTCTCGATCTATCCTCCAAGTTTCTGTTTTTTCTGTCTTATCTTGCACCATTATGCGTAAACACAATTTTAGCTGTCTTAAATATATATTTAATATCGAGCAGAGCCGAACGTGTCTCTATGTACTCGATATCATAGTCGAGTTTGGATTGCGGATCGAGTTCATAGCCTCCGCTTATCTGTGCAAGCCCGGTCAAGCCGGGCTTAACCGCCAATCGATCGCGGAAATTGGGTATATTACGTTCAAACTTCGCGTAGAAAAACTCTCTCTCGGGACGCGGCCCGACAAAGCTCATGTCGCCGGCAATTATGTTCCACATCTGCGGCAATTCGTCTATTCTCGTCTTTCTCAAAAATTTTCCTACGCGCGTAACTCTCCGGTCATCGACTTTTGCCCATTGGGGACCATTTTCTTCGGCGTCTGTATGCATTGAGCGGAACTTATACATCATAAACGGTTTTCCGTCTTTCCCGAGGCGCTCCTGCTTAAACAGCACCGGACCTTTTGAATCAAGCTTTATCGCAGCAGCAATTATCGGCATAAATAAAAACAAAACGAGACCCACGACAATAGCTGCCACAATGTCGAAGGCTCGTTTAAAGAACAAATATGCCTTGCTTCCCGAGACCTTCAGAGTCTCAGGAACAGCTCTTTTTGTAACTTTTAATTCATTAATTTCTAAACCGTTAACTTCTTCCGTACTGAACCAATACTGTGCGTTTCCCGTTTCCATAGAAACCACATACTGAAAAGCCCACTGCTTTTCAGTATCCCCCGGTCTCCTCTCTTCCTGTTTTCCCCACAAATCTCCTATATGATACCCTAGTGGCATCATTAGCTGTCAAACAGCTTTATAAAAATATCAAAGAAACGAATGGAGGCACCCGTTTTATACACAATTTGACATTTTTCGCAGAGCTATATCATCCATGAAATAACTATATTCCATTTTCTGACTAATTATAACACGATAATACCAAAATAGCAATGTCTATTTAGCAAATAAGCTCATTTTTGCCGTAAACTTTTTCCGTTCTAAAAAGTGATGCCGCAAATAGTCAAATTCCAACACTTTTTAATGCTTCATACAAATATACGCAACATATATTTTAATCCGCAAGAAAATTAAATGAACTTGAAAGTAAATTTATATCGATAAAAAAATAAAATTTCTAAATCGGCAAAAGGTCGATTAGAGCAGTCCGTCTCACCGCTATTCAAAATACAACCAATCCGGCAGAAAAATGGATTCAAAAATCATATCATCTGCGCTTGTTATATATAAACATCCCCACTCCCGCGCCACAGATGAGGATATAGCCTATAACGCTCAGGACATCCGGCACATCACCGAAGACGAAAAATCCGAGCGCCGCGGCGAAGAGCACCTGCGTGTAATCATAGACCGATATCTCCTTCGCCGGTGCGCAGATGTACGCCCGCGTTATCCCTATCTGACCGACGCAGGCGAAAGTCCCCGCGAGGACGAGATAAATAAGCTGCAGCGCGCTCATATGCTTGTAGCCCGCTATCATAAACGGCAGGCACATCGCGCACGAAAACGCAGAGAACCAGAAGATTATCCGCTTACTGTCCTCTTTTCTTGAACCGAGACGGCGCACGAAAGTATAGG
>ULOH01042329.1_pt1 | contig 10598 bp, 5 predicted proteins | sample 1952421 | NCBI WGS metagenome assembly ULOH01 (sample SAMEA4835599, study PRJEB28245) | human gut metagenome | biome: gut microbiome; material: fecal sample | place: Denmark | collected 2008
TTGACCGGCTGTGGTGGAAAAAAAGGCGGAGAAACGAAAAAGGGAGTAGATGAATATAATTTTATACCTGAATCTGTACGAAATTATCAAGGATCTATCGATGCTTTAATTTATGTAGAAGGTCAAGATGGAACGATTACAGATATTGGTAATCCAAAAAGAACTCCTGATGAATTATTTGACGCTTACTTAGCACGTTTTGCAGCAGCTGCAAGAGAATTTAAAAAGATTGCTCCAGGATTAAAAATAAATGTGCAATACACTTCTATTGGTATTTATAACGATGAAGTTATTAAGTACTACGATAATCATGGTCACGTGCCTCATATTATGCATCACGTTGAACACGTGAATGAAGTAATGCAAATGGGCTATGCTACGGATTTGAGTGTATATTCTGATTCAGAACTTTACAAATCATATGATGAAAGTATCTTAGGAGAATTTAAATTCGGAAACTTCCAAGGTGCTTTCCCTTACATGGTGTATCCAATGGGTGTATTTGTAAATAAAGCTTTATTATCAAAGCAATATGTTGATTATGATGAACTATTAGAAAATTATACTTTAAAAAATTTCTTAGACATTTGTAAAAGAGTAACAAACTTTTCTCAAAGTATTGCAGCCATGCCACATATTCAAGAAAACTTAGTAAGTTATGCGGCAACTTCTATTAATAAAGCTTATAAATGGAATCGTCGTGTAGAACTTAACACAAGAGAAATTGAAGACTTAATTGATATTGAGGCTCAATTCCCTAATGTTTGTGGTTATAAATACAATCCTTCTAACTCTAACCAACCTCAAGCTGGTATGACTGAAATTCAAAGTTGGAATGGAAATAAAGATTTTATTGAAAATGATAAATTTGTTTTCAATGCTGAAATGCCTTGGAACTTAGGTGTTTTATCTTTAATGGCTACAAAAGTTAATCGTGAAGCAGATTTTGATTACTTACCTTTCCCAAGTGCTAATGAAGATACAGAAAATCACGTTGGTATGATTGCTGAAGGTTTAACAATTGGTAATCAATGCCCAATTGATGACAATGGAAATCCAAAATGTGTTAAAGGTGGTCAAGCCGCTACTGATGCTGCCGCTTATTTTACAATGTTTATGACTGCTGACCCTCGTTCAATTGATGCAAGAAGCAAAATTGAATGGACAAATATTACGGAACCAACTACAGGAATTTTAGATTTACCAATGGTTGATAAAGATTTCAAATTCTCATTCCAAGAAGAAAGTGAAGAAAATCAATTTAAAATTCAATTAAGAAAATGGTTTGAATGTTATTCTACTTGGTATGATCGTTCAATTGACCCAGTACCTGATGTAGATGAATATACAAATATTAAACCTGGCTTTAAACAAGTTCTCGATTTATTCTATGGAGAAGATGAAACAAACCGTATTAATTTCTATGGAATTCCAGACAACATTCCTAACGAAGTTGGTGGAACGACAGATGTTATGGGTAGATGGACAGGCCGCTATAGCATCAATAAAGGTGCTACTCAAGTAACGCATAGCAACTGGGCGTCTGTATTAAAATCACAACTAGCTGAAATCGAATCAGATGTTAATCAAAACTTAGAAGCCGTTTGGGCTTATTTCCAATCTCAATTAGATGATTATTATGGAAAGGGGAAATACAATGTCTTGGAAGCGTAAAAATATTGGAGCTTTTCTACTTGGAACACTACTTGTCCTTTCTATGTCAGGATGTAAAAAAGGTGGTACAGATAATACTAAAACAGTAAAAGATCCATATGGTATCATGCCACAACTAGCTTATAGTGGAAATTTAGATATTCTTGTTTATATTCAAGGTATGGATGGAGAAACAAGAGATATCGGAAATGACAAAATTACTACTGAAGAATTAACAGATGGAAATTTACAAAAATATCACGCTGTTGCTAAAGAATTTAAAAAACTTTATCCAAACATTAAAGTAAACTTAATTTATGATAGTATTGACAATTATACTGATCGTCTAATTTCTTATCAAGAATCACATAATGGTCAATTCCCACATATTATGCACTTACCTTATACAGTTCAAGAAGGATTAGGTAGAGGATATTCAGCCGACTTGCAAAAATATAAATATTTAAAATTATATGATGCTATTGATCCATCAGTATGGGAATATTTTACTTTTGGTGATTTCGTAGCTGCAGTGCCATTTTATGTTTATCCAACTGGCATATTTGTAAATAAAGGTATTTTAGAAACAAATTATTTATATGATCCTGCTGAAAATCTTTTAGATAAATGGACACTTGATGAAATGACAGATATGTTAAAAACTGTTCATAATGTTCAAACTCATATTGGTGGAACTGGCGTTTTATCTTCTGATTTAATTAATATTATCTCTGATACCGTTGATAAAACTCTTCTTTCTAACAAAAATGTAAATTTAGATACATTAGAAATTGAACATATTTTACAAAAAGAATATGAAATTGCTTCTGCTTCTGTTTGGGATTACCAATCAAAAAGTATTAAACAACCATTTGATCAAATCAAACCTTGGAGTTATAATACAAACTTCATTGATGATGAACTTTATACAATGGAAATGTCCCGTTCTTATTGTGCTGTTTTATATTCTCAATTAATTAAAAAAGGAAATAAAGAAGGAAAATTTGACTTTATGCCTTTCCCAAAATTAAATGAAGATTCAGACTTTAGAATTGGTGTTATCGCAGAAGGATTAACCGTAGGTAATCAATGTCCACTTGATATGAAATGTACACAAAAATTAAAAGATGCCGAAGAAGCTGCTGCTGCGTTTGCTTTATTTATGGCTGCTGATACACGTTCAATTAAAAGTATTGCCCATACTCCTTTTATGTATCAAGGGGAATTAGTTTCTGGAAACTTTGAATCTTTACCTGTCATTCGTAAAGATATCACTTATCCTTATAACGAAAATAAAACTCAAAGTTATGATGAAGAAACTTTCTTGGATCCTGATAATGAATTAAATGACTACCAAGTCCAATTAAATGAATACTTGAGTTTAGTTTCTGCCTTTGCAGATCAAGAAGGTTTTAAAGAAGTTTTACGTATCTTCACAGAAGAAAAATATAACGCTTATGCTTATAATACGATTCCTCGTTCCGTTCCTTTAGAACAAGGTGGAACAGAAGACATTTTAGAAAAGTGGAATAATCGTTTTACAACGAATGGAACGATAAGTGCCATTACTTGGGTTGACAATACAAAACGTTTCTTAAGTGACTGGACGAAAGATGCAAATTCTAATATCCAAACTGCTTACGATTTATTGCAAGATAATTTAGACGATTATTATGGCAAAGGTGTTTATAACGTTTTTGCTTAAACCAATTATTTTATTTCATAAAAGAGTTGCTTATATTGTGACTCTTTTTATATTTCATAAAAAAAGGAGATCACTTCTTTAAGAAGTTTCTCCTTTTAATTTTTTTAAAATAATAGTTTAAACTTTTAATACTAATCCAATGCCAAATGTTCCAGGTCCAACATGTGCACATACATTAATAGACATAGGAGTAATGATAACAGGAAGGTTTGGTAACATTTCTTCAGCTGCTTTTTTTATTTCTTTACAAATTTTCATTGAATCAAATTCAATGATGTGAATTTCATATTGTTCTAAATTTTCAACTTTGGCAAATTCTTCTAAAGTTGATAAATATGCTTTTTTAACAGTTCTTGTCGTTCCTTCTTTTTCAATTCCATTTACACCTAATTTTAAAACTGGTTTAATTCCTAAAAGATTGCCAATTGCTGCAACAGCAGGAGAAACCCTTCCTCCACGTTTTAAATAGACCATGGTTTCTGGAACAAAAAGAACAATTTCTTTTCCTATTCTTTGTTTAACCAATGAAACAATTTCATTTGGTTCAATATTTTCATTATTTAATTTTACTGCATAACGAACTAAGTTCCCCATAAATGAGCATACAGATAAAGAATCGACAATTATTACTTTATCTCCATATCTTTCTTTACAAATATTCGTAAATAAAGAAGACATGCTGCTTAATTTTGATGAAATAGTAAAGTGAATTACTTTATCTGCATTTGTTTCTTCAAAAATGTGATCAAAGAAATTTTCTATTTCAACGGGTGTTGGAGTAGAAGTTGATATAGTAGCTTTATTTTTCATCATTGAACATAATGTTTCATTATCAATTGATACTCCATCATGATACTCTTGACCATTTACAATAACATTTAAAGGAAGAATATAAACACCTAATTTTTGTCTTTCTTTTTTGCTAATGCAAGCAGTTGTATCACAAGATATGATTACTTTATTCATAACTAATTACCTCCGCTACCATTATACTATCAAAAAAATAAAAAATCAACAAAGGAGAATGGTTGAGAATTTTTCTAAAGAAATGATATAATATATTAAAAGAGAGTTGATAATCATGAGTGAAAAAATATTAGCGATTGATATTGGTGGAACCAGTGTAAAAATGGGTGTGGTTGAAGAAGATCAAATCATCCAATTTACTTCCTATAAAAATACTTGGAAAGGCGAACAAGATAAGCTTCTTCCTTTCTTAAAAACGACTTTAACTCATTGGATTGAGAAATATCATATTCATAAAATTGGAATTGGTTGTCCAGGTGAAATCAAAGATGGTGTGGTCATTTTTGCAGCCAATTTAAATTGGAGAAACTTTGAAATTTCAAAACAATTAAAAGAAATATTCCCAAACATTGAAGTACGGCTTGAAAACGATGGCCAGGCTGCAACCCTTGCTGAAATGACTTATGGAAGATTAAAAGATGTAGAAAATGGCATCTTTATTGTGTTTGGTAGAGGAGTAGGCGGTTCTTTAATTATTGACCACAAAATTTATCGTGGCTCTTATCAAAGAGGGGGAAACTTTGGTCACATGGTAATTAAAGGTCCAAAAGCACGTAAATGTAATTGCGGTCGAAGAGGTTGTTTAGAAACTTATGCAAGTATTGCAGGTTTAATTCAAACGATTAAAGAAACAAATTATAGAAGTCCTCAAAAAACATCGCTTGGTCAATTAGGGGGATTAAAAATTACTGAACTAGCACAAAATCAAAATCCAATTGTTTTAAAAGCCATTCAACAATGGAATAAAGATATTGCTGAAAGCATTTTGAGTTTATGCTTAGTTGTTGATCCTACACATATCATTTTAGCTGGCGGAATAACTGAAAGTGGTTTAATCAATATACAAGCGATAAAAGAGAAATTAAATGAACAAGGTTATGATGATGTCATTGTAGAAATTTCTAAATTCAAAGGGAAAGCTGGAACAATTGGCGCAGCTGCTCTTTATCAATTAGATAATTAAGGTTATTTAAAATGCACTTTTTATTTTTAGTGCATTTTTTATTTGCTATGATATAATATAGATAGAATACGTATTTTATAAGAAAGAAGGGTAAAAATGAAACACAAAATGGTTATTTTGTCTATTTTAATGCTTTTATCATTTCCTATGTCACATCAATCAAAAGGGCAAGCACTCCGAGCTGAATCATCTTCCAATATAAATGGTCTAGGGTATGGAATAAATGCTGTCACAAGCGATGATATTTCATCAGAAAATATTTTAGTTGGTTCTTGTATTTTTGATAGAGATTGGTTACAAACTCAAATTGATATTGCAAAAAATAATAAAATTAATACCATATATACCGATACGACTTATGAAACCGGAAAATCATTTAATGATATTTCTAAAAAAATAACATCCAATTTTAAATTCAATTTAAATGCCACTTTAGGAATACCTTTATTTTCTCCTAATGCTTCTATAGGATTTAAAATGGACTCAGATGAAAACTACCTTTATAATGCAAGTCAATATTATTATAGATTTCATTCTTTAATAGTAAAAGAAAGTTATGCTCTTCCTGATTATACTTCTAATTTAAATGAATACAAAAAACATTTAAATCCTTATTTTTTATTAGCATTAGAAGCCGTTTTTTCTAACCATGGCACTTTTGCTGAAATTTTCAATAAATTTGGAACTCATATTATCGTCAGAGCAGAGTATGGTGGAAAAACAAATTTATTTTATAACGTTTTTTCAAATCAAATAGACGTAGGTGGTGAATTAGCATCAAAATTAGACGCAAAAGTAAAAGATGGAATAAAAGCAACTGCTTCTTTTGACATTAGAGAAATAACGGAGGAAAAAACAGGAGAATATATTGAAAAATTAAATTTAAAAGCATATGGAGGAAATACTTTTTCAATAGTGCAAATGTCAGATTTTTATGATAAATATACTTCTTGGTGTAATAGTTTGGATAATCCTAATAATTTAGTTTTAGTAAATACAACGCCAGATGGATTAATACCTCTTTGGAATTTTCTTCCTGACGAATTTGACACATATGAAAATAGACAAAATATGATGGAAGCTTATGAAGAATACGCAATAACTAATACAATAGATACTTCAAAATATAATGCTTCACCTCTAATTTACAATTCTACTTTTGACAATGATAAATTACCTGTAAGACAAAGAGAATTTACTATAACCGATGAAAATGACTTAAATAAGCAACCCCATGACATAATTGATTTAAATACCTATTGTTATTATGGTCCTAGAGTGTTAAGAACTCATGGTTATAAAACGATTATTATTACTATAAGCTTAGATATGAAAGAAGTCGATAGCGGATATCAAGAATTTTATATATACAATGGTCCTGAAATGACTTCATCTAATTTACTATTTCAAAAAAACAACTATGAATATGGAGGAAGTAACAAAAAAACTACTTATGGAAAGGTTTCTTTTTCCCAATCACTAATGTTATCAGAAATACAGTATCCCACTTTATATATTCGTTATGGAGCTCATGGAAGTGGTAGAGATAACTGGATGAACAAAAATTTATATGTGACTATACAATATGCAAAGTAAGGTGATTTTATGATACAAATCAATCAATTAAGCAAAAACTACTATTCTAAGAAAGCTTCAAAAGTAGAAGCACTTAAAAATATAACACTATCTCTTCCTTCAAAGGGAATGATTTTTCTCGTTGGCAAATCTGGTTGTGGGAAAACAACTTTTTTAAATGTTCTTGGTGCGCTTGACTCTTTTGATAATGGAGATATTTTAATATCAAATCGATCAATGAAGGATTTTAGTGAGCAAGAACTCGATGCTTATCGTAACTTGTTTGTTGGTTTCGTGTTTCAAGAATATAATCTACTTGAAGATTATTCTGTCGAAAAAAACATATCTTTTGCGTTAGACTTACAACAAAACCATAATCAAGATATTTCAAATGTTCTTAATCAAACAGAACTATCAGGATTAGAAAAAAGGCTACCAAATGAATTATCAGGTGGTCAAAAACAAAGAGTTGCTATTGCTAGAGCTTTAATCAAAAAACCAAAAATGCTTTTATGCGATGAGCCAACAGGTTCATTAGATTATGAAACTTCTCGCACTATTTTTCAATTGTTAAAAGAAATCAGCAAAGAAAGATTAGTTATTGTCGTATCTCATGATAAAGAGTCTGCTCTTGAATATGGAGATCGAATTATTGAAATGAGAGATGGAATTGTTATAAAAGATAGTCAAGAATCCATTGAAAATGATTCAAGTCAATTAACATTGGATTCACATAAATTATCCACAAAAAATATTTTTAAACTCTCAAAGGGCTTTTTAAAGAAAAGGCCCGGAAGACTATGTGTTTCCATCATATTATCTTTAATTGCTTTTGTTCTTTTAGGTGTTTCAAATTCTATCGCTTCTTATGATAAGCATCAAAAAGCATTAAATTCAATATATGAAAATGATGTACGTTACCTTGCTTATTCAAATCATTTAGTTAAAGAAAATGATTATGGCGTAAAAGAAAACGCTTTTAATAAATTAATGGATGATAAAGATGTTTCTAAAATATCGCAAAGACTTAACACAAATAAAGTACATGAAATTTATTTTGCAGCTGATAGATATGCCTCTTTAAATTGGCCTCTTAGTGTTCAAAATGACTATTCTTATTTGCATAACATTAATGGATTCATTGAAATTGATAATGAATTCATTCATGACTATGGTTATGAATTATATGGAAATCTTCCTCGTTCAAACAATGAAATTGTAATTACCAAATTAGCCTATACACTTTATCAGAAATTTGGATACATCGATGATGAAGAAAATATTTATGAAATTAAAAGCCCACAAGATATGCTCCACAAATATCTTACTTTATCTACTATAACAACTGATAGTTCTATTTACTTAACAACTCCAAAATTTTATATTACTGGAATATTAGATACGAAATTTAACGAAAAAAGATATCAATTGATTCAGGATCCTTATTTAAAGGGAAGAATCAAAGTCAATCTTGAAAACGAACTACGAGATTGTTTAGAAAATGGTTCCACACATAACTCCGTTTATGTAAAAAAAGGATATTACAGAGAAGTTTTTTCTGATGAAGATTTTATAAAATCTTCTAATTTATGCCAAGTTGCTCCTAAAAATTTTGTAGGAAATTCTTATTTTATGAATGGTATTGTTGCTAATGAAGAAAGTTATAAAAATTTAAATATTTATTGGATGCCCGGAAAAAATAGTTTAAAAGAAAATGAAGTTCTTCTTTCTAAATCAACGCTTAATATGCCTCTAATTCCTTCGTTCACCATTTTAACTTCATACATTAATAAATATGTAGAAAAAAACTTCAACACAATTAAAGATGAATTTTTAAAAGATCATCCTAATTCCGTAGAACCATTTTATTTCATCGATTATACTAATTATATTTTAAACGAAACAAAAGACTCTGACAATAAATATGAACCAGGAAAAACATATCATTATTTTGTTAAACAATATGGTATTGACCTTTTAGAATCAGAAAAGTTCTTTACAGAAAATATAGAAAGAACAATTAATGTTAGTCATTTATCCTTTGATATAAAAGTAGTTGGGTATTATGATGTCGAATTTATGGAAGAAAATTCACATATTATTTATACAAGTCCTAGTTTTTTAAGTTTGATTAGAGAAGAAGTTCACAACCGATGGAATCATATTAGTTATGTTATTACACCAATCACTCATAACAAAAAAACAGATTTATCTCATTTAAAACTAGCTGATACTATTTTTAAAGATGAAGAAGAAGTATGTGAAATAGATGGCATCAAAACTTATCAAGAAATGCGTTATGGAATGCACAATGATATTTATTCTTCTTTTTATAGTTTTGAAGGAACTTTTAATATTATAGTTCCTATAAGCACATATGCATTTATTGTATTAGTATTTTTTATGATTATTTTTGTCTATTATTATTTTAGTGGTGTCGTGATTGATAAGCAAAGAGAAATAGGAATATTAAGGGCTTTAGGTGTTTCTAAAAAAGATATCATAAAAGTGTTTATTGTAGAAAATATTTTAATTGCAACTTTTGTCGTCTTGCTATCTTCTACTTTGACTGGCATTATCATTGTCACAAGCAATAAAATTTTAATGCAAAATAACTACTTACTTATTCCGATTTTAAATTTTACTTTCATGCAAGTTTTATGGATTATACTAATTGAATTTATTACTATATTAATAGGTATATTAATTCCATCTATTCAAATGATGAAAAAGAAACCTGTTGATATCATTCATTTAAAATAATCTTTTCAAATAAAAAATACCATTTTGATGGTATTTTTTTATCTTCCTGTACTTAAAAATATTTCCAAATCAATAAAGCGATCTTTTACTCCTTTTTTAATAGAGATATCCAAGTTTGCTAATTTAACTAAATAATCTTTTATTTCTTCTATAGAATGTAAGTTTAAGTTTTCTTTCGCTAATTTAACACGATATGGGTGCACTTTCAATTCATTGATAATTTGTTCATCGCTATATCTTTCTTTTTTTAATATTCCCACTTGTAGCATAAATCGAAACTGATTCGCTAATAAACCAATTAACATAATCGGCTCTGTTTTTAATTTCTTTAAATCAGCATAAATTTGCATCACTTTTTGTGTTTGCCTCTTTAAAATGGCATTTGATAAATCAAAAACATTTTCTTCTAATGGGCGTGGAACTAAAGCGTCAACACTTTCATAATCAAGATATGAATCGTATAAAGAAAGTTTTGAAATTTCTTTTTCAAGCGTTGTAACATCTTTACAACGGCTTAAAAAAAGCATGAAAGCACTTGGCTCAAATTCAATTTTTAACTTTTTAGACAATGTTTGAGCATAATTTTGTAAATCTTCATAAGATTCAATTAGCAGATTTTGAATTTCACCAATGCTTTGAATAATTGTTATTATTTTATGTTTTGGCTTATAATATTTTTTAGGACAAACTATAATAAAATCAGTTGTTTCATTTGGCTGATATAAATATTCTTCTAATAATTTAATATCATTGGCTAACGGACTTTTCTTTTTTTCTTCTTCTAAAAAAAATGGATTTTTCGCAATTACCACTTTTCTTTCACTGCCAAAAGCAGGTGTTTGTAAAGAATCAATGATTGTTTCTAAAGAATTTGTTTCAAAATCAAATGAAACATAATTAAATTCGTCTTTA
>ULOH01035997.1_pt1 | contig 10559 bp, 9 predicted proteins | sample 1952421 | NCBI WGS metagenome assembly ULOH01 (sample SAMEA4835599, study PRJEB28245) | human gut metagenome | biome: gut microbiome; material: fecal sample | place: Denmark | collected 2008
GCCATTGGCGGCCCAATTCAAAAATATAAATATGACTTGGTCCAATGTTTGTGAAATACTAAATTTAAGTAATATAGAAGAAATGAAATACTATTTAAATTTATCAAACAAGTTGTGTTTAACAAAACTTGAACTGAGAACAAAAATTAAGCAAAAGAGTATAATAGACTTCCAGCAGAAGTTAAAGAAAAGTTAAAAAGTAATGAATTAGTAAGTACTAGTGAGAAAGTACCATCTCCAGTTGTATTACAAGGCTTGAAGGTTGGTAGTAAGCTAACTGAAAAAATGGTACAAATATGGATAGACGAAAATCTAATGAAATTTTGCAATGCTTTAGGTGAAGGCTATACTTATTGTGGTAGTCAGTATAAAATTAAAATAGGTTCAAATTACAATTATATAGACGTGCTTTTATTTAATGTAGTGGTAGAGATAAAAGTAACAGAACTAAAAAAAGAACACATAGGTCAAATAGAAACGTATATGAATTATGTTGATATTAATTTAAAGAAAGACTTTCACAATAAAACTACTGGAATACTTTTGGTAAGAAAAAATAACAAGTGGTTAATTAAATACATAAACAATGACGGAATAATGATAAGAAAATATATAACAAGTGATTAAGAATTTAGACATATATTAATGTAAAGTGTATATATTTTTTTGTGATTTTACTATATAATTATAGATATGGAGGGAATTATGTTAGAATTAAAAAATGTTAGTAAATTTTATTATAACAAAGGTATAGTATCAAGTGGTATTAATAAAGTTAATCTTAAGTTTGATATGGGAGAATTTGTCGCTATTACTGGAGAAAGTGGAAGTGGTAAGTCTACTTTATTAAACGTCTTAAGTGGGCTTGATACTTATGAAGAAGGGGAAATGTATATTAATGGTGAAGAAACTAGCCATTATACAGAAGTAGATTATGAAGAATATAGAAAGAAATATATAGGAAATATTTTTCAGAATTTTAACTTGGTAAGTAGTTATACAGTTTATCAAAATGTTGAGTTAGTACTTTTAATAAACGGAGAAACTAGAAAGAGTGTTAAATCTAAAGTAATTGAAGTACTTAAGAAAGTAGACTTATATAAATACAGACACGTAAGAGTAAGTAAACTAAGTGGTGGAATGAAACAAAGAGTAGCAATTGCTAGATGCTTAGCTAAAGATACACCGATTATTATAGCAGATGAACCAACTGGAAATTTAGATAGTAAAAATGCTAAAAGTGTTCTTAAACTTCTTTATGAAATAAGTAAATACAAACTAGTAATAGTGGTTACTCATAACTATGAACAGATAAGTGAGTATGCTACTAGAAAGATTACTATGCATGATGGAAGTGTTATAGAAGATGTTAAATTAAAAAGCGTTAATGAAGTTAAAAAAGTTAATTTAAGTGAGATAAAGAAAACTAAGTTTTTTAGTAATTTAAGACTAGGAATAAGAAATACATTTAATATACCTACTAAATTTTTACTTTTAACGTTTGTCTATTTATTTGTACTACTTAGTTTAGTAGATGCATATTCGGCATTTTTAGAGTTAGAGAATAACGAAAACTTTTATAATGGTTTCTTTAATGAAATGGACGCTGATAAAAGAATTATTGTTAAAAAGAAAGATAAATCTAGTTTTACTTCTACAGAAATAGAAAACATGTATAAAGTTAGTAATGTAAAAAATGTTATTTTAAATGATACAATATATGACTATAGTGCAACTTTAACAGATAACGATAATATTTATTTAGAAAGTAACTTTATGAAGTTAAGTGATTTTAAGGGTAAACTTTCATATGGAAGAATGCCTATAAATGATAACGAAATTATTGTAATGGGGTCAGTTGATAACTATTACATAAGTGATTTACAAAATGATATGTTAAATAAAACTGTTAGTTTAGGGTTTAGTAATGAAGACAAAAAGGTTAAAATTGTAGGAATAGCAACATACGAAGAATATAACTGGATGGTTACAAGTTATGTGAGTGATGAAGTGTATGATTTTGTTAATACTGAAGAAATAAAAAAATATGGTATTAGCACACTGAACATAAATTCTAAAAAGATATATGATTATCCTTATATACAACCAAGCGATAAAGTTATGCCTGGGAGTGTTTATATAAATGAAAATCTAAGTTTTTCTTGTGATAGTTATAACTGCAGTAAAGACATTGTTAACGTGACATATGAAAATATTTACTTTAATAAAAGCTTAGATTTAAAGGTTGCTAAAATATATAATAAAGATAATTATAAAAAAATATTTGATAAAGAATATGACGAAATGGATACAATTTTTGTAAGTAGTATAGACTATGAAAAGCTATATAAAAGTAGTGATGTTTATCAAATTAGTTTATTTGTAGATAATGCTAGAAATATAGATAAGACAATTAATGAGTTAACTAACTATGATGTGTTTAGTTTAGTTAAGGTTAAACATGATACAGCGATTACACAGGTAATTAAGGTAGTCAAAGTAGTAGTATTAACTATACTTTTTGTAGTGTTATTCTTTATAAGTTATTTTGTAATTAAACTAATTATTAAGTCTAGAAATAAATATTATACAACTATAAGAATACTAGGTGGAAGTTTTAAAGAGACAAAGACACTTCTAATTTTAGAGTTACTTAATATTACAAATTTAGTATATGCTGTGTTCTTAGTAGTGAGCTTGCTTGTTAAGAGTGACGTTATAGTAAGTAATTATTTAAGTGGTATATTATTCTATATTAATTTAAAAGAGTATATTATTTTATATTTAGTACTAAATATGATGTCTTATTTAATAAGTAGTAGATACTCTAGAAAGATATTTAAAAGTAGTGTAATAACTACATATAATATGGAGGTGTAATAATGATTAAGTTAGTTAATGTATATAAGTATTTTAATAAAGGCAAAAAAAGTGAAGTAAGAGCAATTGATAATACTAGTATAGATTTACCAGAAAAGGGTATTGTTACACTTCTAGGGCCTAGTGGATGTGGGAAGACTACACTTTTAAATAGTATTGGTGGTTTATCTAAAATTGATAAGGGTAGTATTTATGTTGACGAGGAAAAGATTACCAAAGTAAGTGTTAATAAGATAGATAAGATAAGAAGTTTAAAGATAGGTTATATATTTCAAAATTTTAATTTACTTGATGATGAGACAGTTTTTGATAATGTTAGTTTAGTTCTTAAAATTAATGGACTTAAAGATAAAGAAGAAATAAGTAAACGTGTTAACTTTTGTTTAGAAAGCTTGGGCATTTATAGATATAGAAATAGATATGCTGGAATGCTAAGTGGTGGGGAAAGGCAAAGAGTAGCGATTGCAAGAGCTATTGTAAAAGACCCTGAAGTTATAATAGCAGATGAGCCTACTGGAAACTTAGATAGTAAAAATACAATTGAAGTTATGAACATAATTAAAAGTTTAAGTAGAGATAGACTGGTAATACTTGTTACTCATGAAAGAGAACTTGCTAAATTTTATAGTGATAGAATTATAGAAATTTTTGATGGCAAGATAGTTAATGATTATATAAATAAAGATAATCATGAGTTAGACTATAAACTTGATAATAAAGTGTACTTAAAAGATATAAAAATGCATGAAACTATAAAAGGGAAAAATGTTAATATAGATTATTACGTAGAAGACCAGTCTAAACTAAACTTAAAGATAGTTGTTAAAAATGATAATATTTATATAGAAAGTGACAGCCCTAAAAAGATAGAAAATATAAATAATAGCAATATAGAACTGGTGGATGCCCATTATGAGAAAATTAATAAAAAAGTATATGAAGAATTTTCATTTGATTATAATAAAGTAAAGAATGACAAGTTTAAAAGTAAGTATTCAAGTATTTATAATATATTTTCTGGTACTAAAAGAGGACTAATGAAAATCTTAAATTATAGTTTCATCAAAAAGTTACTTTTAGTTGGCTTCTTTATGTCAAGTATGTTTATAATGTATTCAGTTAGTAGTATTATGGGTACATTTAATATTAAAGAAAAAGATTTTGTAAATTATAATAAAAACTATCTGTTACTTACTAAAAATAATATGACTAAAAGTGAATACGATAAGATAAGTAACATGAATAATGTTAACTACGCGATACCAACTGACGGAATGGTCACATTAAATTTTAAATTTGGTAATTATTTACAGACTTCAGGAGTAATGCAAACTATTAATGGAAATTTAGCAAGTAGTAGTTTAGTAGATAAAATAATAAGTGGAACTAAAATTAAAAATAATAATGAAATTATAATAGATAAGTTAGTAATTGATAAGTTTTTAAGTATGAGTGATGCTAAAAACGCGGGATACTTGACATATGATAGTTTTATTAAAGAAAGTGTATACTTAAAAGATAGTCAGGAATATAAAATAGTTGGAATATCTGATACTTCAAGTCCTTCTATATATGCTAGTGATAGTGAACTAATTAATATAATAGATAATTTTATAAATGATGATTATTTAATGGAAGAAACTACTAGCTATAAAGACTATAAAAGAGTAAATGCTAGTTTAACAAGTGGAAGGTACCCAGTAAATGATTATGAAGTAATAGTAAGTGAAGTTAATAAATACGACTATCCTTTAAATAAAGAGATTGATAATAAAATAGGAAATACCAGATTAAAAGTAGTAGGTTATTATAAAAGTAATGAAACAAGTAATTTTTTAGTTAGTGAAAATACTATTAAAAATAAGTTAATATTTAATAGTAATAATTTTGTAATTAGTTCTAAAGATAAGAAAAGTGTAATTAATGAGTTAAAAAATGAAAAATATAATGTAGTGGATACGTATGAAAATAGTTTAAGTACTTATAAGAAAAATTTGAAAGATGCAAATAAAAGTAAGATAATGTACTCAAGTGTTATAGTGGTTATTAGTTTAATAGAGATGTATTTAATTATTAGAAGTAGCTTTTTAAGTAGAGTAAAGGAAGTTGGAATATTAAGAAGCATTGGTATTAAAAGAAAAGATATTTATAAAATGTTTATGGGTGAAATTTTAAGTATTACGTTAATTAGTAGTGTACCTGGTTTATTATTCATGAGTTATGTTTTATGCACTCTTAGTAAAATAGAAGTACTTAATATACTGATTAATCCATTAGTATTTATTATTAGTTTACTTATAGTAGTGTTCTTTAATTTGATATTTGGGTTACTTCCAGTTTATAGAATTGTTAAGAAGACACCACATGAAATTTTATCAAGAAATGATGTTGATTAATAAGAAAAGTTATGGTATTATTTTAAATAGGAGATGTGAATTATGTTTAATGATAGTGATGTAAAAATAAAAATGGATAAAGTAATAAGTAATATGGAAAGTAGGTTTACTACTGTAAGAGCAGGGAGGGCTAACCCTAATATATTAAATGGTGTAATGGTAGAATACTATGGAGCGCCAACGCCATTAAATGCAGTTAGTACTATAAGTGTTCCTGAAGCTAGACAATTAATGATTAAACCATTTGATAAGAGTTTACTTAAGGAAATTGAAAAAGCTATTTATGCTGCAGAACTAGGGCTTACTCCAAATAATAATGGAGAAGTAGTGTTCTTAACAATTCCAGAACTTACTGAAGAGACTAGAAAAAATTATGTTAAACAAGTTAAAGAGATGGCTGAAGAAGCTAAAATTGCTTTAAGAAATGTTAGACAAGACGCTAATAACGCTATTAAGAAAAGTGAAGTAAGTGAAGATGAAGAAAAAAGAAATATGGACCAAGTTCAAAAACTAATTGATAAGTATAACCAAATAGTAGATGAGAAATACAAGGAAAAAGAAAGTGAATTACTTAGTATATAAACGCTTAAAGGCGTTTATTTCTATATGTGGAGGTGTAAAGTGTACTTAAATATTAAAAATGGAAGTATAGAAATTAATGGAAATACTATTCTTGAAGATATTAATTTTTTAGTTAAGAATAATGAGAAAGTTGGTGTGGTTGGAAGAAATGGAAGTGGAAAGACTACACTACTTAAAGCTATTACTGGAGAGTATGAATTAACTGATGGTTATGATAAACTAGTGGTAGAAAAAGATAACTTTAAAATAGGTTATGTTAGTCAGGAAAATACTAAGGACGAAAGCTTAACATTAATTGATTATATAAGAGACGCTTATAAAAGTGTAGTTGATACAGAAGAAAGAATAAAAGTTTTAGAAAGTGAATTAACAACTAGATATGACGAGGATACACTTATTAAGTATAATGATCTTATTAATAATTATTCACTTATTGGTGGATATACATATAAAAAAGAGTATATAACAGCGCTTACTAAGTTTGGGTTTAATGAGGAAGTGTATAGTAAGAAAATAGTGGAGTTTTCTGGTGGGGAGAGAACTAAGTTGTCTTTACTTAAATTAATTTTGTCAAAACCTGATTTACTTATACTAGACGAGCCAACAAACCATTTAGACATTAATGCAATTGAGTGGTTAGAAAACTATTTGAAAAATTATAAAAATAGTATTATATTAGTTAGTCATGACAGGATGTTTTTAGATAATGTATGCAATATAATATATCTAGTAGAATATGGAGAAACTAAAAGGTATGTAGGAAACTACACTGCATATCTTAAACAAAGAGAACTAGATTATGAAAAGTCTTTGAAAGACTATAATAGGCAGAAAAAGGAGATTAAAAGATTAACTGATTTAGTAAACAGGTTTAAGTATAAACCTTCTAAAGCTAGTATGGCTATGAGCAAACTAAAAATGATTGAGAGAATGACTAAGATAGATAAGCCAGAGGTTTTTGATAAGAAGACATTTAGTATTAATTTTAATCCAGTTAATACTAGTTATAGAGAAGTTTTAAAATTAAAAGATGCAAGTATTGGATATAAGAGTGAGTTGTTTAACGTTAGTTTTACTTTAGAAAGGGAAGATAAACTAGGTGTAATCGGGTCAAATGGAGTAGGAAAAAGTACTTTAGTTAAGACTATTACTGGACAAGTAGCTCCTTTAAAAGGTAAAGTAGTAATGGGTGCAAATGTGAATTTTGCATATTTTTCACAACAGTTAGAAAATTTGAATAAAGAGAATACTATATATGATGAGATAAAAAATACTTTTAATGATATGACACCACAAGAAGCGAGAACACTACTTGGAAGTTTTAATTTTAAAGAGGACGATGTGTTTAAAGTGATTAAAGATTTAAGTGGTGGAGAAAAAGTAAGAGTGAGTTTGTGCAAGATATTAAATACTAAGCCTAACTTACTTATACTAGACGAGCCAACAAACCATTTAGATATTATTAATAAGGAGACTATTTTAAAACTACTTAATAGTTATAAAGGGACATTAATTATTGTAAGTCATGATAGATATTTAATAGATAAAGTATGTAATAAAGTATTGTTAATTCAAGATAATAAGGCTACACTGTATAATTATGGATATAAAGAATATTTAGAAAAGAGAAATAATTTTAATGAAGAAATGGTGGTTAATAAAGTAAAGAGTGTTAAAAAAGAAAAGAAGAAAGAGAACTCTTTAGCTATTAAAGAGATAGAAAGTGAGATAACTAGACTTGAAAATAAAGTTAATGAACTAAATAACGAACTATTAAAGGAAGAAGTTTATATGGATAATATTAAATCTAGAGATATTCTTAATCAAATAGATAGTTTAAAAGCTTTACTTGATAAAAAAATAAGTGAGTGGGAAGACTTGAATACGCTTTAAAATTATGGTATATTTATAATGGAGATGGAGATATGAAAAAGAATGGTTTTACTTTAACAGAAATACTTGTTGTTTTAGCGCTTATTGGGTTACTTTTAGTAATAGTAGTACCTAGAATAAGTAATAGTTTAAATAAAGGGACAGATAAAGCTATGAAAGTACAAGAACGCGAGTTAGAAGATGCTGGGCTAATGTTTTTAGAAGATATGTGTAAGAATCCAATAGATAAAGGAAAGTGCCCTATTACTATTAAATACAATAATACTACAAACACTTATAGTGGATATGTTCTTTTAAATACTTTAGTGAGTGAAAAATATATTGACAAAATAAAGTTAGATAAACAAGTGTGCAACGCATGTGTTAGATACACTAATAATGAAGTTAAAGCTTATATAAAATGTGGAAGTACTTACATAACAGAAGGTTACAATAACTGTCAAAGTTAGTAACTTTTTTTCATATACTTAAGTGGTGAATTATATGTTAAATAATTTGAGTAGCTATTTAAGTAGTAATGAATATAGAATAAGTGTATTACCAACTGGGGTACATGTACTAAACTATAAGAGTGTTATTGATATAACTAGTGAAGTTGTAATTATAAATGTTAATAATAAAATATCTAAGATTAAAGGAAAAGACATGAAAGCGGTTAAGTTAGATAAAAATGAACTATTAATTACTGGTACAATACTAGAGGTAACGATAGATGAAAAGTGAAGTACTAGTAAAAACTAAGAATACTAATAAAGTAATAAGTGCTCTAATAAATAATAAGATATACTTTAATAGTATGAAAAGTATAAATGAGGACTTATACTTTAAAGTAAGAGAAAGTGATATTGAAAGAATAAATTGTATCTTAGATATTGAAATAGTTAAGTATTATGGAAGAGTTGGAGTTATTTTGTTTATTAAGAAACACTATATATTACTAATAAGTTTTTTATTAACGTACATTATATTGCTCATTTTAAGTAAGGTTATCTTTAGCGTGGAAGTGGTTACAAATAATTTGAAAATAAAAGAAAGTGTGTTATATGAATTAAAAGAGTATGGAATAGAAAAGTATAAGTTTGTAAAAAGTAGAAAAGAAATAGAGTATATAAAAAGTAAGATTTTAGAAAATAATAAGGATACTTTAGAATGGATAGAGATAACAAAGAATGGTACTAAGTATATAGTTAATTTAACTCCTAGGGTGATAGATAAAACTATAACTGATGAGAAAGTTTATGATATAGTAAGCAAGAAAGATGCACTTATTAAGAATATTATAGTAAGCGGTGGAAGTAGTGTTAAAGAAGTAAATGAGGTGGTAAAAAAAGGAGAAGTTATTATATCAAGTGATATTATTAAATTTGATAAAGTAGTGGGTAAAAGAAGTGCTAAAGGAAAAGTATATGCTGAGGTCTGGTATGTAGTAAATATGAGTGTTCCATATAATCATGTGGTGTATCAAGAAACTGGTAAGACAATTAATCATATATATTTAGATATTTTTGGAAAAAAGTTTACTTTAATGGGTCATTATAAAACAAATAATTCTTTAAATGAGACTACTACCTTAATAGAAAAACCATATTTATTTTTTAGGGTAATTAAGGAAAGCAAGAAATTATATAACTATAAAAAAGTATCACTGAGTGAAGAAGAAGCTTATAATGAGGCAATAAAGCGTGCTGATAAGATAATTAATGATAAACTTGACACTGATGAACATATAATAGAAAGAAAAGTTTTGAAAAATAATAGTTATAGTAGTAAAATAGTATTAGAGTTATTTTATAGAGTTTATGAAGATATTACAGAATATAAGGAAGTAACTTTAGAAAGTGAGTAATTATGTTAAAAAGTGCATTTTTTGATTTATTAGATACAACTTGGCCTACGTTAGTTATATTTTTAACCGTAGTCATTTTAATGAGAATATTTTATATAGTGAATAATGGAAAGAAATTTATATTACATGAAGAGTTACTTTTACTTTTATTTGTAACTTATATATTATTCTTGTTTGAATTAGTAACTAGTAGAGATGTTTATATGAGTGGCACTAATTTGGTACCTTTTAGAGAGATATTTAGGTATCCTATAGGTAGTGAAAATTTTAATAGGCAGGTATTTGGTAATATTATATTATTTATGCCTTTTGGTTTCTTTGCAGCATATTATACAAAAATGAAGAAGCTTGGTAGTATAACACTTATTTCATTTTTAGTTAGTTTAACAATAGAAGTAGTACAAAAGTATATTGGTAGAAGCTTTGATATAGATGATATCTTACTTAATGTTTTAGGAGGTATATTAGGTTTCTTGGTTTATATTGGATTAGATGCAATTAGAAAGAAATTACCTGGAATTTTTCAAAAAGATGCATTTTATAGTTTCCTAACACTTCTTTTAGTAGTGGTTGTAGTTTTATACTTAATTGGAGTAATAAATATTTGACAAGAGTGAAAGTCTCTTGTTTATTTTTTCTTGAATTTATGGTATTATATTTATAGTAGGTGACATTATGAATAAGAAAGGGTTCACATTAATAGAAATACTTATGGTTTTAGTGATACTTGTAGCTATTACGGTAGCAGGCACTTTTGGAATACAAAGTATACAAAAGAAGAGTGAAGAACAAGCTTTAAATGAACTATACTCTGAGATCCTATTAGCAGCAGATGTGTATTTAAATGAGAATGAAACATTTGCTACTGATTTATTAAATAAAGAAGTAGATGAAAAATGTATTAGAATATATACTTTACAAAATGAAGGACTACTAAGCACAAGTTTAACTAACCCTGTTAC
>ULOH01011875.1_pt1 | contig 10322 bp, 10 predicted proteins | sample 1952421 | NCBI WGS metagenome assembly ULOH01 (sample SAMEA4835599, study PRJEB28245) | human gut metagenome | biome: gut microbiome; material: fecal sample | place: Denmark | collected 2008
CCCCTGCCGCTGCGAGACGGTGGATTAAAAAGCGTGCTAAAGAACTCGGGAAAGAGTCGCTTCTTCCTGAGTCCTGGGAATAATTTAGGAGTTTTCTTCGGGAAACTCTTTGATTATTCAAGATAACGTAATATATTTGCGTAATCAAATTTAACTGTAAGGAATATGACGACACTAATAGAAAAATCAATTTTGAATGAAAGATTAGAAAAATCTCGTTCAGGCACATATGCTGATACTTCTGAGAATAGACGCAAACATCGCGTGGGGCAGAAGTACGGTTCCGAAAAGAAAGAGGAAGAGAAGCCTGAAAAGACTTCCTCTAACAAAGACCCTGAAAAGGAACTTGAGGCTATCAATATGGTTATCGCTGCTGTCAACGAAGGCAAGTTGAAACTTCCCCAAGAAGAGATTATGGTTCTTGTAGAAAAGAAGACTATGGCTGAAGAGGCTGTTAAGCAAGCCAAAGGCGAAAAGAAGACGGACAAGGCTTCCGACCCTATTTATCAGGTTCAGCAAAAGAAGAAAGAAGCCTCAAAGAAGTATGACAGTAAGCGTGAAGAGGCTCGTCAGAAGTATGACAAAGAGGCTGATGAAATTCGAAGTGAGATTGACAAACTGTACGAAAGCGACCATCCGGATGCTGCTAAAAAGCGCAAAGAACTGTGGAACACTTTGAAGGAGAAGACTAACAAATACGATGCGGAGACATCACGGTTGAAAGACGAGTATGAGGCTGAGTATAAGAAATTAGACGAGGCTGAAGACAAACTGTATGACCAGCGTCAGAAAGAAGAAACTTCAGAAGAAGCGAAAGAGTCATACACCCGTGTCAAGTTTGAGGATGTCCCTAACAGCGGAAAGGTCAATCTGAAGAAATACCTGTCAGAGAAAGTTCGAAAGGGGGTTGATGAAAAGTGGTCAAACATTAAGAATATCCCTACCGACAATCTTAAGAAGATGGAGAAAGGACTTGTGAACGATTTAAATAAGAACTTTGAAGCCATCAAGAAGTCTCAGAGAGCGGAGTTGCTTTACTCTATAATGAAAGTTAAGGGGGAACTGGAAAAGCGTGGTAAAGAGAGCCAAAAGAAAGAATAAGGATATCATGCTTTATTAGTGCCGTTTTTGTTTGTAAATTTGTATCGTTTAATAAATGTAGAATTAAAACATAAAAGAGATGAAGAAATATGTTTATTCGAAAGGTGCGGAGGCTGTTACGGTTGAGACCGATGGGTTAGCAACTATCAACAACTTCATGGTGACCGGACTCATTGGTAAAAATTATCATGGTCTGGTACAGGCTGGTCTGAATTTCAAAATGGGAGATGAAGTAACTATCCCGATGATGCTGAATGCTGCTAAGACCTGTGAATGTAAAGTAGAATGCTACGAGGGTAATGAACTCATCATTGATGAGTCTGCTGACTTCACAAGTGGCGTTCCTGCTGAAGTAGGTACAATCTTCGGGTTGCAACTGGGTGTGGCTTTTAACGAGGCGACCTATTATGCTGTGGTTCCCAAATCATATACAGACCAGTACGATTACGCTGCTTCTAAGGCATCACTGCCTTGGCTGGTTGCGAAGTTCAAGAAAATCGCTGCTGACGCTGATGAACAGGAAACATCAGAGTATCAAGTGCAGGTATTTGCCGACGAAAGACAACTTGAGTTCCGTGGAAATTCTGCTGACTTGGGCAAGTTGAGCGAAGACAAGAAAACGCTGACCGCAAAGGCTTCCAATTCACTGATGTTTGAAATCGTGAAAGACTTGGGTATTTTGCGTCCGGAAATGGTAACTTGGTTCACTATCCGTTTCATTTACGGTGGTCGTACCTATGAAGCCAAAACATACGTCACTCCTGGAACTATTTAATTATGGGAAGTAAGAAGAACCGTTCATCAAAAAACAGGAGTTCAGTGGGAGCCAATAATGTGGCTCCCATAGACGGTCTTGATGGACTGTCTCTTCAGGAACTCCAAATCATGGCTCAGGCTGCTCCGATAGCGTTGAGGAACCGTCTTCAGAAGTCCCTAAACTCAGAGAATTTTGAAGAGGTGATGAAGGCACAAGCGTTTATCGCTGAGCAACAGAAGCACGGCAGGAGAGCACCCCAGCCGGAAATTAAATCAATCCTTTGGAACCCGTCGGAGATAGGCTTCAATGGTAAGGGGTATCGCGACCCGAACAACGGTATAGCATTTGGGACTCTAAACCGAATGGGCGATATCTTCATCATTAAGGCTATCATCAACACACGTATTGAACAGGTTCAGAACTTTTTGAAGTACAGCGTTGACGACCAGAAGCCAGGATACCAAATTCGTTACAAGCGAAGTCCAGGCTCGGAGGGTTCTGACGAAAAGGAACTGTCAGCAAAAGACAAGAAGATTGTCGATTACATAGTTCGTTTCCTTGAAGACGGTGGAGAGAATGACAAATGGGAATGCGAGGACAACTTTCAAGAGTTTACCCGTAAAGTATTGAGGGACTCCCTTGTGCTTGACCAGATGACATTTGAACTCGTTCGTGCAAGGAACATGAACCTCAAGAAGTATCGTGCTGTTGACGCTGCCCTGATACGACAGTTAGACACAAACGACCCACGATACAGACAGATGTTCGAGAATTTCCGCTGGCATGGTTATTTGCCTCGCTATGCTATGGTATGGGATGGGCAGATTATCCGTCACCCTGTATCAGATGAGTATGTAGTTTTCTATCCGTGGGAGTTGGGTTATGGTATCCGTAACAAGACGACCAACGTGTTGCGTAATGGATACGGCTGTTCGGAGTTGGAAACGCTGATTGAAATCGTGACATGGATTTTGTGGGGAATGCAGTACAATGGTAACTTCTTCAAACAAGGTAGTCAGCCGAAAGGCTTTATCAATGTGAAGAACGGAAACGTCGACCAAGGAACCCTGAACGAGTTTCGTCAGGATTGGAAACAGACGATGAGTACCGTGTACAATTCTCACAAGATACCCGTCATTCAGGGAATAGACCTTGAGTGGATTGATTTACAGCAGACGAACCGAGACATGGAGTTCACTGAATGGATTAAGTTCCTATTGGTGATTGCGTGTGCCGTGTACCGTATAGACCCATCGGAGTTGGGCTTTCAATTCCAGGACGCTGCCCGTATATTTGGACAGGAAGGACAGAAGGAACGTCTTGACCACTCTAAACAGAAAGGTCTGACTCCGCTGTTGGTGTTCTATCAGAATATCCTGAATAAGTATATCATCAGCGAAATTGACGACCGCTTGGAACTCGTGTTTACAGGTATTGAAATCGAGGACGAGGCAGCACAGGTTGAACTGGATAAGAAGAAGTCCGAGGCTGGCTTTGTATCGCTTGAGGATATGTTCGAAAAGTATTCAGGTAGAAAGTTCGACCCGAATAAGGACACTATCCTTAACACGGTGTATCAGTCGGCTCAGAGCAACAAAATGATGGGTGGCGAGGGCATGAACGAAATCGTCGATGGCGAAGAAGGAAACGACTCACCTAAAACAGCGGAAGAGGCTATTCAGGCGATGATGGTTGAAAAGTCTATGGAGAACCCTATTCTCGGAAAGGCTCTTGAATTTATTGACTCACAATTAGGAATCAGAAAATGAAAGTACCAGCATCACCCCGAATTCATCATCACGTCGACCTGATGAGATATCCAAAGGTTCAAAAGGAATACGAGGGTAAAGGGAAGAATGCGTTCAACGCTGTTAAACTGTTCGGAGACGTTGTTGAAACTATGGTTGAAATACAAAAGAAGAAAAGATAATGTTATTCACGGAAGATGAAATAAAGAAGATTTTGACAAACATCGACCTTGCAGTGGTGAAGATGGTTGCACAGGTGTTGGGGAAAGACTACCTAACAACTGAAGACCTTGCGCTCCTGAAGAAGAAAGGGGTTGACTTGGTGAAACTGATTCCTAAATTCCCTTCCCATTATCAAGCGTTTCTTTTTGGTCGTGTTTCGGCTGCTGTTGGGACGAAAGCCACCGCTCAGATGACTTACTCCGAGTTTACTGCGTTTCTGTCTAAAATGGGCTTATTTGAGCCCACAGCGAGGGAAATGGCGTTCTACAAGGTTGCCGCCAACAAAACTTATACTCATATCAAAGGATTTGCCGACCGCATCAAGAACGATGTCCGAGCGTCAATTTCCGCAGAGGAACTCAGTTACTTACAGGCTCAAGAGCAGGCAAAGGCTGATGCGACTTTACGGAAGGAGATGCTCGAAGGCACGTTCGAGAAGCGTTCCGTCAAGAAGATTACTTCGAATCTTGCTAACCAGATGAATGACTGGCAGCGGGATTGGGGACGTATCGTTGAGACGGAAAGTCAAGATATATACAATCTCGGAAGAGCCGAAATCATGATGGAAGAAGACCCCGACCCGTTGGTTTACTTCGATGTCTTTCCTGGAGCCTGTCGTCATTGCATACGGCTATACCTAACAGGGGGTATCGGGAGCCAGCCACGGGTGTTCAGGCTTTCGGAACTCATGGCAAACGGTACGAACTATGGTGTAAAGTCGAAAGATTGGAAAGCGACGATACACCCTGTTCACCCGTTCTGTCGGTGCGACTTGCGTTACTTGCCGAAGGGATATGTATGGAACCCTGACACACATCAGTTCGAGCCTCCTAAGAATTATGAGCGAAAGGTTGAACGGAAGAGCCGAGCGAAGATAACAATTGGAAATAAAGAATATACAGTCTAAAAGATGATAATTATGAACTTGAAGAAATTTTTAGGAATTCAGTCAACCCAAGAAAAGGTTGAGGACTATCGGAAGTTGAAAGGTCAGTTGGCGAACCTTGAAACTTTGGGTCAGGAATTGTCCGACAAGTTTTCAATTCAGAAGTCTGTCATTGACGGTGTGGATGGTTTACCTGAGGAGAAGAAATCCGAAGTATTTGAAAAGTACAGAGGATTCCTAAAAGAGCACCAGAAGGAAGTTTCGTCAGCCGTGAATGAAAGAAACAAGATATTGAAATCGCTCGAGGCATACCGTAACGACCCCGACGTTGGTGACATCTGTAAAGGTATTGACGCTCTCGAACAGGCTGAAGAGGCTTATCGTGGTGGCAAACTGTCTAAACAGGTGTATTTCGACATCGTGAAGTCAATCACAGGCGAGCCGACAAAGTATGCTGATGTGGTTGCTTTTGATAAGGATGGTAGAGTCCTCGTTTTACATCGTGTTGAGAACTTTGTTCCTACTGGTAAGGTATGTATCCCTGGAGGTCATGTTGACCCAGGAGAGGACTTTGAGACGGCTGCGCTTCGGGAACTTAAAGAGGAGACAAATCTCGACCCAATTGAGGGGAGGGGAATTGTGTACCTTGGAGAGCACAAGACAGAGGATGCGCATATCAAGTATTTCCAAGTTTGGGTGGATTGCTTGCAGCCTGTAACAGTTGATGCGTCGGAACATTGTTTCGCTGAATTCATTGACTTGGGACAGATTCCTTTGAAGCCGTTTATCTTCGACCAAGGAGAGATAGTTCTTGACATGCTGATGAAGCCACATCAGATAGAGGAAGCCAAACCGCTGATGAAAGCCTTATCGGAAGGACGTATCACCCCCGAAGCATTCGTTCCGGGATTTACATCAATCCTGAAAAAGGCTTTGGACATCGAAGCCGTGAAACCGCTTGAACCGGAATCTATGGACGGGGACAAACGAAAAGTTTCCGTACCTGTGCGAGACCCGATGAAGTGTGTTGAAACAATCATGAAAGGTATCAGCGGAGCGGAGGAAGTAACAGTTGGGACAAACGGTCATCTCAAATTTGTGAAGCCTCTAATTATTCATGACACTCGTTACCGTGAAGACCCGTCGACCAACCACTTAACAGAGGTTGAGATAGTGTTTACGGGTGACGACAACGACATGATGCGTATTCTCGAGGAAATGAAATATTCATTGATGACTGGACCCATGAAAGTCCGGACTCCTCAAGAAGAATTTATGGCAGCGAATGAGCGTGGAACCGATTATGTTGGAGACCCGATATTTGTAACTTTCTAAAATGATTTGTAACTTTGTCACAAATTTATAAAGTGGAAGTATGAAGAAGCAGACCCCAAATGATTTTAACTTCTGGTTGCCGATAGACTTCATGAAGTCTGACGCTGCCGAGTATCCTCGTGGTGATGACCGTCGCTACGAGAATATGATATTTGAGGGTATCGCGAGTGACGACAGCAAAGATTATCAGGGTGACTCAATGGAGCCCAATGGGTTCGTTATAGACTATTTCCTCAAGCATGGTTTGTTCAATCTTGACCACTTAACAGTTCGAGCAAAAGAATTGAAAAGTAGGTTTTGGATTGGTGAACCGCTTGACGGGAAAATAGTCGATAACAAATTTTGGGTGAAAGGAAAGTTATGGAGCGAGTCTCCCGAGGCGAGAGCCTTTTGGGACAAGTGTATTGAAATGCGCGAAAGCGGTTCAACCAGAAAGCCTGGAATGTCTATTGAGGGAAAAGCCTTGGAGCGAGACCCAAAGAACGAAAAACATATCACGAAGGCAATTATCAATAATATTGCGCTGACGTTTACTCCTGTAAACTTCAATTCGTATATTGATTTCGTGAAAGGTATTCAATCTCAGGATTTCATTCCTACTGGTGATTTACTCAAGAGCCAACTCAAGCGTGATGTCATGTTCGAACAGGTGATAGGGAATAAACGGATTGTCATCGATTCAAAATTCCGTATTATCCAAGAGGGCATTTGATGACTCATTTTAGGAAAAAGAAATTTTGTAATATTTTTAATCCGAAAAATTAAAGTAGTATGGGACAATTAACTGATGAACAGAAAAATGACGACCTCGTAAAATCATTGCTTGGCAGTGGGTTTACAGAAGAGGTGATTGCTGGTTGGATTGAATCCGGCTCAATCAAATTGGAAAAGTCGGTTCAAAGTGGTCCGGATGACCATGGCGAAGGCGACGGTGATGGAAATCACGAGAAGAAGGAAAAAGACAAGGACAAGAAAGACCCTGACAAGAAAAAGGAAGAGGACGATGACGACCCCGACCTCGAAAAGGGTAATGGCTGTGGCGATGGCGACAAGAAAAAGGACGACATTGCGAAGTCACTTTCTGCGGACATCATCAAGAGTATTGAGGACGGCTTGCTTGGCAAGTTCAATCAGTCTCAGGATGACTTGATTAAGTCTATTCCGGCTTTCGTAGAAAAGGCTCTGGAGCCGATTACTGACAAGATTGAAAAATCTTTGGACGGTATGCGACAGGCGATTATCGCTTTCGGAAACTCGGCTCCAGAGTTTAAGAGTGCTGGTCTGAGCAAGGCTATTATTGAAAAGAGCATTGAACAGGGTGGCGGTGCTAAGGACGAGGACAACAAAACAGTTCTGAGCATTTCGAGAGACCGTGCGGTTGTTCGTGAGTTGATTGCTAAATCGATTGACGAGGAAGCCGACCCCGAAATCCAGAAGTCTTTGCGTGACAATACAACTGCCTATTTGCTTGACCCGATTGGTGGGGACATAGGTAAAGACGCAGCCTTGTATATGTATAACAAGAAGAACGTCCGTCTCGTGAAATAATTTCGTACGAAACTTTAAAATAAATATACGAAAATGGATTTATTCAATTACAGTGGAACGGAAGTTACAAATTCGTTGGAAAGTATGTCTTCGGATGAAATCTTGAAGGCGATGGAAGCAGGTCTGTTGACTGGTATGCAGTACAACGACCAATTGAATAACGGTGGAGGTCTGAAACCTGAATCCCTGGATTCTGTGCTGAAGAACCTTGAAAACCGTTTGGACCAGTTGGTATTCTGGAACGAGTTGAACCGTCAGAATATTGACAATACTGTTCATCAGTACAATCAATTGTACAAGTATGGTCAGGAAGTGGGAATCTTCAATCAGGAAGGCGAAACTCCTACTGAGACCGACTCTGTATATCGTCGGAAGTCAATCGTTGTCAAGTTCACAGGTGTGACTGGACAGGTTACTCATCCGGGTATGATTGTCAAGACTGTCGTTGGTTCACTGTACACCAAGGAAGTTGAAAACAAGACTATCTTGCTTCAGACTATTTTGGACAAGAAAGTGATTGACGCTGACTCGGCAAAAGTTCCTGAAGAGTTCGACGGTGTATTCGCACAGCACATCGCTGGTATCAACGATATCACAGGTGGCTTGCTGGGTAAAACTTCTGAACAGGTGCTTGACGCTTACTTCGGAGACCCTGCCGTACTGAACGCAAACGGTTCTGTTCTGAATGACGCTTTGGTTGAGGACGCTGCTCAAGCAGTTGTAAACAACCGAAACGGTATCATCGACCGTATCGTTTCTTCTCCTGTCGTATTCAACAACTACGTGAAACTCTTCCATGAGTCTAAGCGAGTTATCGTTGGTATGGCTGGTGGCGTTGTGGGTGCAACTATGGGTCAGTCGGTAAACGACATCACCACTCAGTTTGGTAAGGTGAACATCAAAGCGGACAAATACTTTGACTTCAACCAGCCGATTAAGTTGGGTCGTGGTAAGACTTCTGACAAGGCTCCGAACGCTCCTATTAAGGATGCTACGACTCCGGTTGCTGTTGCCGTTGACGCGAAGGGAATGTTTGGTTCTGTTCACGCTGGTAACTACTTCTATGCTGTTACAGCGAAGAACCGTTACGGAGAGTCTGAACCCGTTCTGTTGAACGACGCTGAACAGGCTGTTGGCGCAACTCAGTCCGTGACTCTGAAGTTTGCTGGTGCGAACTCTTCGGCTTATCCTGAAACCTGTTATGTCATCTATCGTACCGAAGCCAATCCGGTCGATAAAGGCACTGCTGATTTCTATCCTATCTTCGAAGTTAGCAAGACTGAACTTGCTGCTGGCTGGGACGGTGCTAATCCGGGAGAGGTTCATGACCGCAACCGTTGGATTGCCGGAACCAAGTCTGCTCTCGTTTACTTCAACGGAAGTGAAATGATTGAGTATCTGGAACTGGGTGGAACCATGAAACTGGATTACGCTATTGTTGGTCCGAGACGTTCATTCTCTGTATTGAACTACGGAACTCCGGTAGAGTATATGCCTGGAAAGATTGCCCGTATTATCAACATCGGTAAGATTGGTCTGCCGACTACCTAATAACGAGGACAATTACGTTATAATGATGGGGATGGGGTGTATGTCCCATCCCCATTAATTTTATAATCATAAATAAATTCAAAGAATTATGAAACTGTTTAACAGAAAAGCGGGAAACAAAACCATCAATTACAATGGTAAGAACGTGAAGTTCGTAAATTGTGTCGCTGAGGTCGAAGACGACTTTGGTAAGGAAGTTCTCAAGTTGGGAATCCCTGACCTGTACGAACACGGCAAACAGCCTGTATTTGAAACTCCGAAAGAGGTTCAGATGAAGTCAGACTTCAAAGACCGTGAAGAGTGGTACAAGAAAGAAATTGCTCGCCTGACAAATGTCAACACAGCGAACAAAAAGAAGATTGAGGAACTCGAGCAAGAGGTTGAAAACTGGAAGAACGAATACAATCGTGAGCACGAGGCTCGTATTCAACTCGCTGCGGGAACCGTTTCCCCAGCCGAGACAGTTACACCCCCTGCACCTGAAACTATCGCAGAGAACCCAACAGAGGGCACAGGCGAGGAAATTCAGGGAGACGCTGACCCCGAAGTAACAGGTGACGAAGGTGGCGAGGGGACTCCTACTCCGGAAGAGGAAGAGGCTGCTCTCCGCAAGGAATTGGGTGCAATGAAGAAAGATGAACTGATTGCTTTCGGTCAGGAGGGTGGTATTGACATGACAACTATCGCTGAAAAGACCAAAGCCGAAATCATCGAATTTTTGGTAAACGCTTCTAAAGAGTAATGCGAGATGGGACAACTTGTTTTGACAATGAAGTATAGAAAGAACACGGGGATGATATTTAATCCCACGGAGATTTTTTCTTTGTACCTGTACGGGATAACCATACAGGGAGGCGACGGGACTTCTTTCAGCAGTGAAAGTATGCGGTTCTATATACAGGCTGCTCAAAGAGAGGTTGAGAACTTCTTCAACCTGAAACTGATGCGCCAGTTCATTGACCAAGAGAAGTTGACATTTTACCGAGCCGACTATTGGCAGAGTTTCCCTATTCTGTTCACGAACTATCCCGTCAACAAACCGATATCGTTGACGGGACGGTTCAACAATCTTGAGCAAATTTCCTATCCGACACAATGGCTGACAACTCACCAGAACAGTTATGGTCTATATAAGCGAAGAGTTTCAATCGTTCCTACGGGTTCGGCTGTTGCT
>ULOH01025724.1_pt1 | contig 10317 bp, 8 predicted proteins | sample 1952421 | NCBI WGS metagenome assembly ULOH01 (sample SAMEA4835599, study PRJEB28245) | human gut metagenome | biome: gut microbiome; material: fecal sample | place: Denmark | collected 2008
ACGGCCTACTCCACAGGGTTTGTCGGGTGCACCGTGATTTCTTAAAACTGAACGATATCAATAGTTTTTAGTTACTTATTATAAAATAAGAAACTGAGATAACCTTAAATTGAATAAAAATGACTAACTTTGCAGTTCAAATTGAAAGCGAACCATAATGGACGAAAGAAATAAAGCATCAATACAGATGATAGCAGAGTATGATGGAGATATCACCAACCTCTATGGTACGACACCGGAAGGGGTTGTTCCAATTCTGGCAACACGCAATATGGTGATGTTCCCTGCCGTCATTTCGCCTATTCTCGTAGGCCGCGAGCAGAGTGTAAACCTCCTCAACTATCTGGATAAGAACCCCGGCACACTCATAGCCATCTTCTCACAGAAGAACCCTGATATAGAGCATCCTCGCGAGGAAGACCTCTATCGCTATGGCTGTTATGCCAAACTGGTAAGACGCATCGAGCTTCCTGGCAGTGAAAACTGTACCGCCATCTTCCAAATGATGGGCCGTTGCCACCTGGACAGCATCGAGAAGACGCGTCCCTATCTCTGTGGCGCCGTGTCAGAACGCTCGGAAATCATGCCCGATGTCAACGACAAGGCATTCAATACTGCCATGATAGACCTGGTGGCTGCCTCAAAGGAGTTTATCCATAAGAATGACGAGCTGGCAGACGAGATGGTGTTCTCTATTGACAACATCCATAATCCCATAATCAGTCTGAACTTCCTCTGCACGGCTCTGCCGTTCTCGGTAAAAGACAAGATGGAGCTTCTCGAGGAGAGTAACCTGATGGACCGTGCGCTCAACACCTTGCGCCTGCTCAACCGCGAGCTGCAGTTCCTGCAGTTGCGCAATCAGATTCGTATGAAGACGCGTGAAGAGCTCGACGAACAGCAGCGCGAGTACTTCCTGCAGCAGCAGATCAAGAACATCAAGGAAGAGCTGGGCCGTGGCGAAGGCTCGCCCGAGAAGAGAGAGCTCGAAGAGAAAGCCCGCAATAAGAAATGGTCGAGCGAAGTGGCTAAAGTTTTTGAGAAAGAGCTGGAAAAACTCGACATACTTAACCCCCAAAGTCCTGACTACAGTGTGCAACTCAACTACCTGCAGACCTATGTGTCTCTGCCTTGGGGCGAGTACACCCAGGACGACCTGGACCTCAAGCGTGCGCAGCGCATTCTCGACCATGACCACTATGGCATGGAGAAAGTGAAAGAGCGCATCCTCGAGTATATTGCCGTGCTTAAATTAAGAGGTGACCTCAAGTCGCCCATCATCTGCCTTTACGGTCCTCCCGGTGTGGGCAAGACCAGTCTTGGCAAGAGCATCGCTTCGGCCTTGCGCCGCAAGTATGTGCGCGTGTCACTGGGCGGACTCCATGACGAGTCTGAAATCAGAGGTCACCGCCGTACGTATATCGGTGCCATGCCCGGCCGTATCATCAAGAGCATCCAGAAGGCAGGTTCTTCTAACCCCGTCTTCATCCTCGACGAGATTGACAAGATTACACAGAACACGCACAATGGCGACCCCTCGTCGGCTCTGCTTGAGGTGCTTGACCCTGAACAGAACACGGCTTTCCACGACAATTATCTCGATGTCGATTACGACCTGTCCAAAGCCATGTTTATAGCCACAGCCAATGAGCTGAATACAATCCCCCGTCCTCTGCTCGACCGTATGGAAATCATAGAGGTGAGCGGATATATCACCGAGGAAAAGATAGAGATAGCCAAGCGCCATCTGGTTCCCCGCGAACTGGAAAATAATGGTTTCGTCAAGGTCGGCGAGAAACCTACCTTCACCAAGGCTGCCCTCGAAACCATCATCGAGCGATATACACGCGAAAGCGGTGTGCGCCAGTTGGAAAAGCAGATCAACAAGTCTCTGCGCAAGATGGCATATCAGATGGCTAAAGAAGGCTCTCTGCCATTGAAGAAGGTGACACCCAAAGAACTGGAAGGCCTGTTGGGCAAGCCACCGTTCTATCGCGACATCTATCAGGGCAATACCTATGCTGGAGTGGTGACAGGACTGGCCTGGACAAGCGTGGGAGGCGAAATACTCTTCATCGAAACATCGCTCAGCAAGGGTAGGGCAGGCAAGCTCACCCTGACAGGTAATCTGGGTGATGTCATGAAGGAAAGCGCCGTCATTGCACTTGAATATGTCAAGGCCCATGCTGAACGTCTGAATGTAGACTACCGCATATTCGACCAGTACAATATGCATATCCATGTGCCAGAGGGCGCTACGCCCAAAGACGGCCCATCGGCTGGTATCACCATCGCTACCTCGATAGCTTCGGCCATCACCCAGCGCAAGGTAAGAAAGAACACAGCCATGACAGGCGAGATTACCCTGAGAGGCAAGGTGCTGCCCGTGGGTGGCATCAAGGAGAAAATCCTGGCAGCCAAGCGTGCGGGAATTACAGATATACTGATGTGTGCGGACAACCGCAAGGATATCGAAGAGATACCCGCCATGTATCTTGAAGGAGTAAACTTCCACTATGTGGAGAATATTCAGGATGTGTGGGACTATGCCTTGCTGGATGAGAAGGTAGCCAATGCGGTACACTTTGATATAGAAGAAGACAAGAAAGAGAAATAACGAAGACGATAAAGAAATGACCTTTGAACTACAACATACAGATACATACAGTGATGCCCGCACGGGTATCATAACCACCGACCACGGCCAGATAAAAACCCCGATATTCATGCCGGTAGGTACGTGTGGCACTGTCAAGGGTGTGCATTTTGAAGAGCTTCGCCAACAGGTGAAGGCCCAGATTATCCTTGGCAACACCTATCATCTGTATCTCAGACCTGGACTTGAGGTGCTCCGTAAGGCTGGTGGTCTGCACGGTTTCAACGGATGGGAGAAACCTATCCTTACCGACAGTGGCGGTTTTCAGGTCTTCTCTCTGACCGGTATAAGAAAACTGCGTGAAGAGGGTTGCGAGTTCCGTTCTCATATCGATGGCTCCAAGCATATCTTCACTCCTGAAAATGTGATGGACACTGAACGCGTGATTGGTGCCGACATCATGATGGCGCTCGATGAGTGTCCTCCTGGAAAGAGCGACTATGCCTACGCCAAGAAAAGCCTCGGCCTTACCCACAGATGGCTGGACCGCTGTATCAAACGCTTCGAGGAAACCGAGCCCCTGTATGGCTACAAGCAGAGCCTGTTCCCCATTGTTCAGGGATGTACCTACAAGGACCTGCGTCGTGAAGCTGCCAAGTTTGTGGCTGACAAAGGTGCCGACGGCAATGCCATCGGCGGTCTGGCAGTAGGAGAGCCCAAGGAGGTAATGTATGAGATGATAGAGGTGGTCAATGACATTCTGCCCAAGGCCAAGCCCCGATACCTTATGGGTGTGGGTACGCCCGAAAACATACTGGAAGCCATCGCCCGAGGCGTGGATATGTTTGACTGCGTAATGCCTACGCGCAACGGTCGCAATGCCATGCTCTTCACCTACCAGGGTACGATGAACATGCGCAACAAGAAATGGGAAATGGACTTCAGCCCCATTGACCCTGACGGTTGCGAAACCGACCTGGTGTATACCAAGGCCTACCTTCACCATCTGTTTAAGGCTCAGGAGCTGTTGGCTATGCAGATAGCAAGTATCCACAACTTGGCATTCTATCTTCGTCTGGTCACCGATGCCCGCAAGCATATCGAACAAGGTGATTTCATGCAGTGGAAGAACAGCATAGTAGAACAGTTAGGAAGGAGAATCTGATATGGCTAACATTAGAGATTTAAGACGTCACTTTACGCGCTATAAGATAGCCAGATGGATAAGCACCCATCCAGTGTGGATGCATAGACTTATCAAATGGCTGTACGACCACACAGCTGGCGTGCGCAATGTGCTGCATAAAGTGTACAGGCAATTGAAGTGGCTGCGTTTTCTCAGTCCATCCAATTATCTGAAGCGACTTGACTGGTATATTGTCCGTAAGTTTATTGGTACTTATGTATTTGCCATCGCGCTGATAATCTCGTTGGCAATCGTCTTTGACGTCAACGAGAACCTGGAGAAATTCAGCCGTTTCCATGCTCCGCTCGAAGCCATTGTCTTTGACTATTATGTCAACTTCGTTCCTTATTTCTCTAATCTGTTCAGCCCGTTGTTTGTCTTCATCGCCGTAATATTCTTTACGTCTAAACTGACAAGCAATTCGGAGATTGTAGCGATGTTGGCGGCAGGCGTATCCTTCAAGCGTCTGCTGCGTCCCTATATGTTCTCCTGTGTGCTCATTGCCATGCTGTCTTATTATCTCAGTGCCTATGTCATCCCCCATGGTACGGTAATCAGACAGAACTTTGAGGCAAAATACAAAAACCGCGCCAAGAACACCTCGGCCGAGAACGTGCAGCTGCAGGTGGGTAAGGGCATTATCGCCTACATACAGCACTATGACAACAACCAGAAGAAAGGTTACGGTTTCTCTTTGGACAAGTTTGAAAACAAGAAGCTGGTAAGTCACTTGACTGCTATGGAGATACAGTATGACACCATCTCTGATTCAAAGTTCCACTGGACAGCCAGCAACTGGAAAATAAGACAGCTCAAAGGCCTCAAAGAGCGTATTACGAGTGGCACGAAACTTGATACGCTGATACAGATGGAGCCTACCGACCTGGTCTACTCAAAGGGCCAGCAGGAGACGTTTACCAGTCCGGAACTGAAAGACTACATCTCCAAGCAGATAGACCGTGGTAGTGGCAATGTGGTGCAATACCAGGTGGAATATCATAAACGAATAGCGTCGTCGTTTGCGTCATTTATCCTGACAATCATTGGATTCTCATTGTCATCACGCAAGCGAAAGGGCGGTATGGGCTTGTATTTGGGTATAGGTCTGGCTCTGAGTTTCACCTACATTATGCTGCAGACCGTATCTTCAACATTTGCAATCAACGCTGGATTCCCACCGTTCCTGGCGGCATGGATTCCTAATGTTATATTTGCCTGTGTAGCTTATTATTGCTATCGACAGGCTCCCAATTAGTATTACATTGGCTGTAAGCCATTAAGTTAGTAGAATATGTATTTTGACGAATTAGATTTAAATGACAACGTACTGGATGCACTCTATGATATGCATTTCGAAGAGTGTACTCCTGTTCAGGAAAACTGTATTCCTGAAATACTCAAAGGCCGTGATGTGCTGGGAGTAGCACAGACTGGAACCGGAAAGACGGCAGCCTATCTGCTGCCCATACTCTCCAAGTTGGATAGCGGAGGCTATCCCAAGGACTCCATCAATTGTGTCATCATGTCGCCGACCCGCGAGCTGGCGCAACAGATAGACCAAGCGTTCCAAGGTTTCGGCTACTATCTCAACGGAGTAAGTAGCGTGCCTGTATATGGTGGCAACGACGGTAACCGTTTTGACCAGGAAACCAAGGGTATGCGTATGGGCGCTGACGTCGTAATCGCAACTCCCGGACGATTTATCAGCCATATTAATATAGGTAATGTAGATTTGAGCAAGACGTCATTCTTCATCCTTGATGAAGCCGACAGAATGTTGGATATGGGCTTTTCGGAAGATATTCTGACCATAGCCAAGCTGTTGCCAAAGGACTGCCAGGTAATTATGTTCTCGGCCACCATGCCGAAGAAGATAGAGGACCTGGCAAAGACTCTACTGAAAGACCCTGTGGTCATCAAACTCGCCGTAAGCAAACCGGCTGAGAAAATCAAGCAGAGCGCTTACCTGTGTTACGAGCCCCAGAAGATATCGATTATCAAATGGCTGTTCAAGCAGGATGAACTGAAGCGCGTGATAATCTTCTGCGGAAAGAAGACCAAGGTAAAGGAGGTAAGTCGCGCACTGACCAAGACCAAGATTTCTGTGGGAGAGATGCACTCAGACCTTTCGCAGGCTGAGCGTGACGATATCATGTTCAAATTTAAGAGCGGACAGATAGATGTGCTCGTAGCTACCGATATTGTGGCACGCGGAATAGATATAGACGACATCGCTATGGTCATCAATTATGATGTGCCACACGATGCAGAAGACTATGTACACCGTATTGGTCGTACCGCGCGTGCAGACCGTGATGGTGCCGCCATCACTTTTGTCAGCGATCTGGATATCGCTGCCTTCAAAGACATAGAGAAGTTCCTCGAAAAAGAAGTTGAGAAAAATCCTCTTCCTGAAGGTATGGAAGGTCCTGAATACAAGGTGGTCAAGGCTAAGGCCAAATCAATTCGCCGCAAGAGCAGAGACCAGAATGCCCATAAGCACAAGCCTCGCAAGGACTCTGAAAGTGGCAAGGAGCAGAACAGACAGTCTAACGAAGTCAAGGAAAAGCAGAAGTCTGCCGACAAGGGAGATAATGGCAAAAACAGAAGAAGACGCAACCCTGACAACAAGCCCAGCAAGCCAGCTATGGACAAGCCCGTCAACCAGCAGGATAAAGGCGACAAGGCAAAGGTCAAGGGTGACAAGGCAAGAGACAAGAGCGACAAACCCAAGGATAAAAAGTATAACAAGCCAAAGCATCGTCGTCCAAACTCTGTGAAGAAAGACGGAACTGTGAATGCAAAACCGCAGATGACAACTCCAGCTCGCCAGGAGCGTGCAAAAACTGAGAAGAAAGATGCTTCGGGTATTTCCGGCTTGCTCAAAAAGCCTATGAAGTGGCTGAAGTCGCTGACCAAGAAATAGGCAAGAACGAGAAATCAAAGGATAGGACCCTTATAGATTTCTATAAACTTGACAAATGATAAAAGTCGCTTATCTACAAGCAAGATAAGCGACTTTTCCATTTAATATACACCTTGCGGATTACTCTGCAAAATGCTTGCGACTGTAAATGGCCATGTTTTCAGAAGCCTTAAAGGCAATTTTGTCATGGGCTTCGATTTCAATACGCTCTTTGGTGTTGGGATTGAAACCTGTACGTGCCTGGCAGCTCTTGATATAGAAACGGCCGAAATCGGGAATGGCTACCTCGCCGTCTCCCTCGCAGATGTTGTCGGCTATACAGCCTAATACTGTGTTCAGAAGTTTGCCGGCCTGGGCTTTGGATACTCCAGCTTTTTTGGCAATCTGTGCTGTAAGTTGAGCTCTATTCATAACTTATTACTTTTTCTTTTTCAACAAAAATATCTCGCTATTGGCATTATCTGTCAGCACCAACTCTCCATCGTTGTTGACGTCAAATCGCTTCACCTTGTCCAGAGCCTTCAATACCTTCTGCTCATTGATCATATCGGCGCACATCATGAGCGTGCATCCCATACCACTGAGGTCTATTTTGTTGTTCTTTGTCTTGAGCAGACCTGTAAGGCTGTTGCACCCCGTGTTACCATAAACTCGCTTGTCCTTGGTGTTAAACCCTAAGAAGGGTATCTCATCTCCGGCTTTTTTGTCTATTGCACTACCGTTGATACGTTCTATCGTCCATTCGCCAGACAAATCAGCCACTGACGCCATCTTCTGGGTGGAACTACAGCTTGTCATCAAGGCAATTGCTGCCATGGAAATAAATAAGTTCTTATTCATTCTTATGATTGTTATTATTATGATACATGCAAAGGTAGTCAAAAATTGAGGCATGGAGAAATAATGCCATGTTTTTTTGTTCGTTCTCCACGTTTTCCGTCCATCTCAGCATGGTGTTCTGGTAAGCAATGATACATACATCTATGAAAAAACCTCAGGACAACAGGTGTCCTGAGGCTGTAAGTCTTAATCTATGATTAATGAGTCAAGCCATATTCATGATGGCATGGTGATTACTTTTCACACTTCTGCTCTTCCTTCTTGTGGTGGTCGCAGCTTTTGCTGTTTTCCTTCAGTTTGGCAATCTGCTCAGCATTCAGGATGGTCTGAAGTTCCTTCATATATTCTTCGTGCAGCTGCTTCATCTTCTTGGGACACATCTTCTTGTGATGATGCTGGCCCTGCTGCTTCTTGCAGTGGCCTTCGCCGGCGGCATGATTTTCCTTGGAGCACTTCTTCTCGGTCTCTACCTTCTTATCGCAGCAACCGTCTTTCTTCTGTTCGTCTTTCTTGTCGCAGCAGCCATCTTGCTTCTTCTCATCTTTCTTGCAAGTGCCTTCATTCTTATGCTCACCCTTGCCGCAGCAATCTTTCTTCTCAGCGTGCTTGCCTTCGCAGACTGCAGACTGCAGCTTCAATTCAAAATTCTTGTTGAGTTCCAGAACCTTGGCTTTCTGAGCCTCATCCAAACCGAGCTTCTGGGCCATCATCTCAGTCTTGTGCTGTGCCTTATCCTGCTTCTTGCAAGAGCCACACTTCGCTTCCTGAGCGTTAACACTTGTTCCTATCAGCACTGAGGCTAATAATGTCAATACGAACTTTTTCATAATTTTCTTTTTAATTGTTTATTTGTTAATGTACTCTATTAATTAAGACGTAGAATGTCGTCGTGAGTTTAATGAATATGCAATCAAATGTGATATTTATATTTCTTTTTGGCTCGTTGTGGCTCAAGATTGTCGTAACTACCCTGGAAAGAACACGAAGAGGCAGAGCCACGATATTGGCCATATCTTGCATGAATCCGTTCGACATAATCTACGGTTTCGTGACCACGCATATACCCATATTTAACAATCGGGTCGTTATAGAAACGAGATTCGCGCAGCCCCAATACAAAGCCAGCTACATCTCTCCAGTGGTGTGGCGCCTTGCCATGCTTCTTGGCCAAAGCCATCGCATCGCGAATATGATGATAGCCGCCATTGTAACTGGCCAAGACGAAATTGTTTCTTTCCGCTTTGTCGGGAACATCTCTGAATTTTTCATTGAGCTGTGCGATGTATTTTACCGCAGCGGCAATATTAGCTTCGGGTTCATACAACAGATGTCTTGGCAAGCCTATGTGGTCAGCTGTTTCGGGCATAATCTGCATGAGACCACATGCACCAGCCCAACTGCGCGCCTTGGGGTCAAATGTAGATTCCTGATAACATTGGGCAGCAAGCAATCTCCAGTCTATGCGCGCCACGGGGGCATACTTCTGGAATAGATGGTCGTATTTGGAAATGATACCAGCGCCCTTGTCGAGCATGGGGGAATAGACATGACGCTTGATACTATGGGTGGAGAGGGCAAACTCTTGTTCCTTGATTATCTGGGTAATCATTACCGGTTTGAACCAGCGGTTAAGGGTATCGGCAAGAGCCGTATTAGCATCGCCTACTGCCCAACTGGTTTTGTCCTTGGGGTAAGAAACACCACAAAACTTTATGCCATGGATGGAATGGGGGAGTGGGATGGCGGCAATGTCGCCCTCGCCTTGCTTCAACCGATGGACAAGTTCTGCCGTATCTTTACATACTTCAACGCGGAGCGATACTCCAAGTGTCTGTGCAAACTTTTCGCAAAGCAGATACTGGGTTCCCATACCTCTGCCGTGATATTCGTAATAGGTCTGAGGGCCGGAAAGGGTGAGCATGATAATCTCGCCATTGTTGAGGATATCGTTAAAGGTATAGTCGGTGGATATAGAGTCTGTATTGGTCTCGAGACTCGTGCCCCAAGGCGTTTGCTCAACCTTCTTGTCATGCTGACAAGCCATGAACAAAAGCGCAAAAATTATGAATAAATATTTGTCTAATCGCATAATTAGTACAAAGTTACTACATTATTTGGATTAATGAAACATTTTATCTACTTTTGCATTACAATTTTCATGATAATCAACACTAATTATTATAGTATGTTATGTTAAGGATAGCAGTACAATCCAAAGGCCGCTTGTATGAAGACACAATGTCACTGCTTGCAGAGGCAGATATAAAAATAAGCGCATCCAAACGTACATTATTGGTACAGTCAACCAATTTCCCTGTCGAAGTGTTATATTTGCGTGATGACGACATTCCCCAAAGCGTAGCTACGGGGGTTGCCGACCTTGGAGTAGTAGGAGAGAATGAATATATAGAAAGAGGTGGCGGTTCGGATATCGTGTCGCGTCTGGGCTTTAGCAAATGCCGGCTGTCGCTCGCTATTCCCAAAGATATCGACTATCAAGGGCTGAAATGGTTTAACAACAAGAAAATCGCTACTTCTTATCCTGTCATTCTGAAAGATTTCCTGAATAAGAACAACATCAATGCGGAGATTCATGTAATTACTGGATGTGTGGAAATATCACCTGGAATAGGACTGGCAGATGCCATCTTCGATATCGTCAGCAGCGGTTCGACACTTGTGAGCAACAACTTGCGTGAGGTGGAAGTAGTCATGGAGAGCGAGGCCCTTCTTATCGGCAACAAGTCGATGGACGAACACAAGAAGAGC
>ULOH01017884.1_pt1 | contig 10297 bp, 7 predicted proteins | sample 1952421 | NCBI WGS metagenome assembly ULOH01 (sample SAMEA4835599, study PRJEB28245) | human gut metagenome | biome: gut microbiome; material: fecal sample | place: Denmark | collected 2008
AAAAATTAAAAGAAAAAATTGTCTTGTATGCCATTGTTGATACATTGAAATATTTAAAAATGGGAGGAAGACTTTCAGCATCTTCAGCTATGATTGGAGAAATTTTAAAAATTAAACCTTTAATTACTATTGATGGAAAGGTTAAAACAATAGCAAAAGGGATTGGTTTAAAACATGCTTCTGAAAAAATTGAAAATCATATAAAACAAATCCCAATTGATTATGATTATCCCATTATTTTAGGTTATTCAGCTCAAACAAGAGCTTTAAATATTTTAAAAGAAAAAATCCAACCATTAATTGAAAATCAACAAGTTCATATATTTTCTTTAGGACCTGTAGTAGGAACTCATATTGGACCAAATGCGTGTGCCATCATATATGTAAAAAAATAAAAAAGAGCAATTAAATATTGCTCTTTTTCTTTACATTTCAAATTGAGTTTCAATCGCTTTGTTTTCAATTACCGATTTTTTAGCATCAATAATTCGTTGGTTTTTACTTCCACGAAAATCAATATCTAAATCTCTTAATTCTAAAACAAAAGGTCCATCAATTAAGTAATCAATATAAGAAAGAAATTCTAAAATTTGTGGGTTTTCAGTGTGCCCTTTTTTTAATAGCTCTTCAATCGTAAATCCGGTATAAGTAATAACATCATAGTTAGGATTCGCTTTTTTAAGTTGTTTTATTAATTCGAGGCATTCATTTACTTGACAAAAAGGTTCTCCTCCTGTAAGGGTGATGCCATCTAACAATGGATTTGCAACCATTTTATCGACAATAGTTTGAATTTCAATTTCTTTTCCTGCATCAAAATCATGCGTTTGAGGATTATGACACCCTTTACAATGATGAGGGCATCCTTGTGTAAATAAACTAAAACGAATGCCAGGACCATCGACGTAAGATTCCAATATATAATTATTAATCTTAATTTTCATTATCTAATCCAGTGTGTTTCACACGATACTCTACTTCTTGACGTTTTGCATTGTTAAAACGGTCTAAAGTTCCAACTAAATATCCTGTAATACGACGAATTCTTTCAAATTTAATGCCATTTTCTGTACGATGACATTTAGGACATTCATTATTAATAATTCCATTATAGCCGCATACTGGGTCACGATCTACAGGGTGATTAACACTTCCATAACCAATCCCTTTTTCTTTCATATGACGGATAATTTTTTCGAAAGCTTTTGGGTTTTTTGCAATATCACCATCAACTTCTACATAAGAAATATGACCTGCGTTTGTTAATGCATGGTATGGAGCTTCACGATTGATTTTTTCAAAAGCACTAATAGGATAATATACAGGTACATGGAATGAATTTGTGTAGAAATCTTTATCTGTTACACCTTCAATAATACCAAATTTTTGTTTATCAATTTGAATAAATCTGCCTGATAAACCTTCTGCAGGAGTAGCAAGTAAAGAGAAGTTTAAATGATATTTATCTGATGCATCATCACATCTTTTTCTCATATGAGTAATAATTTTAATACCCATTTCTTGTGCTTCTTTACTTTCACCATGATGATGTCCAGTAAGAACTTTTAATGCTTCAGCAAGGCCAATAAAGCCAATAGATAATGTACCATGTTTGATGATTTCAGAAACTTCATCATCATATTTTAAATTTTCACTGCCTAGCCATACGCCTTGTCCCATTAAGAATGGGAAATTATATACTTTTTTCTTTGATTGAATATAAAATCTTTCAAGTAATTGATCAATAACTAAATCGATTAAACGATCAATTTCTTTAATAAAAGCAGAATATTTTCTTGTTTTTAAAGCCGCTCTTGGTAAGTTAATGGAAGTAAAACTTAAGTTTCCACGACCTGTAACGATTTCATTACTAGGATCATAAGTGTTACCAATTACACGGGTACGACATCCCATATAAGCGATTTCAGTATTGTAGTCGCCTTCTTTATAATATTGTAAGTTAAACGGAGCATCAATAAAAGAAAAATTAGGGAATAAACGTTTTCCAGAAACTACTAATGATTTTTTAAATAAATCATAGTTTTTATCTTGCGGATTATAATTGATACCTTCTTTAATTTTAAAGATTTGAATTGGGAAAATAGGTGTTTCACCATCTCCTAAACCAGCTTCTGTGGCATCTAATAAACAATCCATTACCATACGACCTTCTTCACTCGTATCAGTTCCATAGTTAATTGAACTAAATGGCACTTGTGCACCTGCACGTGAATGCATTGTATTTAAATTACAAAGTAAAGCTTCCATAGCTTGATAAGTCGCTCTTCTTGTTTCGTTATAACTTGTTTTGACTGTTTCATTCATAACTTTTTGAAGTGTTGTATCATCTAAAGCAAATTCTTCTTTTACTTTATTTGAAACAAGTTGATCGATGTCAGGTCTTACCATCGCAATTTTAAGATTGTTTTCTTCTTCTACTTTTTCAACTAAAGATTGAACTTTATTTGTTACATCTAAGCCTAAAACAAATTCAATTAATTTTGCTAAATTCGCAATATATAACTTACGATATGTTTTACGTACACCTAAAGCCATTGAATAATCAAAGTTTGGAACGCTTTGACCACCATGTTGGTCATTTTGGTTAGCCTGAATTGCAATACATGCTAGAGCACTATAACTACGAATATCATTTGGTTCTCTTAAAAAACCATTTCCAGTTGAAAAACCATTTTTAAATAATTTGATTAAATCGATTTGACAACATGTCATCGTTAGTGAGTAAAAGTCTAAGTCATGAATATGAATTTCGCCTTCTTGATGGGCTTTTGCAAAACGAGGTTCAACTAAATAGTTTAAATAAAAACTTTTGGCAGATTCACTACCATATTTAAGCATGGTTCCCATTGCAGTATCGCCATTAATATTTGCGTTTTCTCTTTTTGCATCGTTTTCTTTTGAAGGTTTAAATGTAATATCTCTTAAAGTTTGCATTAAACGACTATTAGTTTCACGAATGCGTGTTCTTTCAGCACGATATAAGATATAAGCTTTAGCAATATCACTACATTCTTGATGAATTAATGTTTTTTCAATAATATCTTGAACTTGTTCTACTGTTGGAACTGTCTTTTTGAATTGTTTATTAATTTCTTTAACAGAAGCATTGTATGCTTTTTGAATTAATTCTTCGTCATGCACTTGACAAGCATCTGCCGCTTTTTTAATCGCAACATAAATCTTTTCAGGATTAAATATTACTTTTCTACCATCTCGTTTTTGAATTTTTTGTACCATTTTTGCTCCTCCTCTTTCTACAACTTTGCATCATTTTTAGTGTATAAAAAAACAACTCAATATTATATCAATATAAGTTATTTCAAACTCAAGTAACACCATTATAAAAGACGTGAAATGCTTTTTCAATATTGTATTTTGCGTAATTTTTTGTTCAATAAAAAATTGAAAAAAACAAAAAAATAAAATACATCAAAAAAACCTTAAAACGTCGTGTTTTATGATTTTTTTATTCTGTTTTGAACAAAATCATCAAAAAGCATTTTAACTTTTATTGTTCTTTTTTTCACGAATTATTTTTTGTAATGTCTTTTTGCCTAAATCAAATTCAATACCAAGAATATGATAAAACGTGAAGGAGTGAAAACAATGAACAATAAAAATTATGTTGTCAATTCTTCCAAAGATATGTTCTATGATGCAAATGAAGGTTTCATTAAAGGAAATATGCAAAAATCCATCTATGATCAATACAAAAACTATACTCCTGTGGAACCAAAAGTAAAAAATGAAAAAGAAGCTTTGTTATTATTTATTCAAAAATGTGGATTAGCAGCCCATGATATGGTGCTTTATTTAGATACACACCCTAATGCCAAAGATGCATTAGATTTACATGAATATTATACAAAACAATATAAAGATGCACTAGATAGATATCAAGAAAAATATGGTCCTTTATCAGTAAGTGATACTCATTTAACAAAAGTACCTTTTGAATGGGTAAGCTCACCTTGGCCATGGGAGGGATAATTTATGTGGAAATATAATAAATATTTACAATATCCAATTCATATTAAAAAGAAAGATTTAAAAATGGCAAAATATATGATTACTCAATATGGTGGACCTTATGGAGAACTTGGCGCAGCATTACGATACTTAAATCAACGTTATACGATGCCAGATGATTTAGGAAAGGCAACTTTAACCGATATAGCAACTGAAGAATTTGGTCATGTTGAAATGATTTCAACTATGATTTATCAATTAATGCAAGGAGCAACCGTTGAAGAATTAGAAAAAGAAGGCTTAGGTAAGAACTATGCCCAACATGGAATGGCTTTATTCCCAAGTGATGTATTTGGAGTGCCATTTTCTACTGCGGGCTTTGGAGCAACCAGTGATCCATTAGCTGATATCGCAGATGATATGGCGGCTGAACAAAAAGCTAGAGCAACGTATGAACATCTTATTAATTTGACAACGGATCCTGATGTAATTCAACCATTACTCTTTTTAAGACAAAGAGAAGTGGTACATTACCAACGTTTTAAAGATTTATATGAACGTTATTCTAAAATGCTAAATAAAAAAGTTTAATAAGATATAAAGAGCAAAAAAAGCAATATACATAGAAATAAATAAAGTTCTTTATATGAATTTAAAAACAGGACTTGAATTCATTTCAAATCCTGTCTTTTTGCTTATAAAAACTTTTCTTAATTAAGTAAGAATTTAGACATTGTCTAATTTTTTAACAATTCATGGATAAAATGTTTTTGGTTTTTTATTCTACATCTCCCATTAACCAATCTAAAGCATTGATTCTTCTTATTCCATCATAATCGGCTTCAGGATCTTCATCTAAAGTTAAAATAAATTTAGGATAATGGTCATTAATACTTTGCAAAGGTCTTAACTCTCTAGCTAATGTTTTTTCATCTCTAACTGTTGCTGCCACTTGGAAATATGTAATCTTTTTTTCGTTCATTGCAACAAAATCGATTTCAGTTTCACCTATTTTGCCGATAAATACTTCATATCCCCTACGAAGTAGTTCAAGATAAATAACGTTTTCTAAAATATGTCCAATATCTGTTGAACGAGTTCCTAAAAGCATATAACGTATACCGATATCTACGGCATAATATTTTTCGAGAGTTCTCAAAAGTTGCTTTCCTTTTATATTATATCGATCAGCACGATAAAGGATAAAACTTTCAGTTAAGCCAGTAATAAATTTTTCTACTGTTTTAACATCAATTTTCCTTCCAGCGCTTGTCATTGTATCGGCTATCTTTTTTGTAGAAAGAATATTACCGATATTATCAAACATAAATCTTGTCACACTTTCAAGCATTGCAATATCTACAATTTTTTTTCTTGAAGCTATATCTTTTACTACAATCGTATTATAAATGCTATCTAGATATGATTTTATCTCTTTTGGATATTCTCTAAGTTCTAATGTGTAAGGAAAAGAACTATTTTGGATATAATCAATATATTTTCTTGAAAGTTCTTTTTTATCACCTGTGGTTAAAACGTATTCTTTAAAAGAAAGTGGTAACATTGAAATTTCAATGTATCTTCCTGAAATAAGTGTAGCTAACTCACTAGAAAGCATATAAGCATTAGAACCAGTTATATAAATATCTATATTCTTTTTTATATAAAAACTATCAATAATTCTAGGAAAATCTTCTACATGTTGAATTTCATCAAGAAAAATATAAGTTTTTTTAGTTTCATCTATTCTTTCTTTAATATAAGCATAGAGTTTAGATGGTTCTCTTAAATCAAAAAAATCATAATCTTCAAAATTAATGGATATTATATTTTTGTTATCAATTCCATTTTTAAGTAAATAGTTTTTAAATATTTCCATTAAAGTTGATTTGCCACATCTTCTAACGCCAGTAATTATTTTTATTAAGTGTTTATCTTTTAAAGCAATTAACTTATTTAAATACTGATCTCTTTCAATAATCATAAAAAAACCTCCTTTAGTACTTATATTGTATCCAAAAACTTTTTGTTTTGTCAATGTTTTTGGAATTAAATCCAAAAACTTTGTGGTTTTTTGGCTCTTTTAGAATTGTCAGTTTAGAAAAAAAGCGAAAAAACCTTTTTACTAGAATTTGTCATCTTATATATACATCAGAAATTTTTATATGTGAAAGATTGAATTTTTGATTTTTCTAAAAAAACGTTATATAATACTTTTTGCCAATTTTAGGAGGAGACAAAAATGAAAATCAAAAAGTTAATCATGAGTATAGTAGGGATTTTTGCTATCTTAATGGGATTTATAAGTATTGCACCATCAACTATGTCATTTGATGATCATGATTATAATGCGAAAAATGCATTAGAACATCTTCAAGTCATTGCTGATAAACCTCATTCTGTTAAGCATTATGAAGCTCATGAAGAGGTCAGACAATATTTAATACAAACTTCCAAACAATATGTAGGAGAAGAAAATGTTGAAGAACGTAATTATTTAACACCAAGTAATCAAAATCCAACTGAAAATATTGTTTATGTAGGAGAAGATATTGTTAAAGAAAACAATATAGATTGTGAATATGATATTCGAAATGTATTAGTAACTTTGCCAGGAGAATCAAAAACAGGAATTTTGTTAGTAGCTCATTATGATTCAAGAGGAAATATAGTGCGTTATGGGGAACTTGCTAAATCATATGGTGCTGGAGATGATGGTTATGGTGTAGTTACTTTATTAGAACTTATGCGTTATTTTTCTATTAAAAAGCAAGAATTAAAAAATAGTATTTATTTCTTATTTACAGATGCAGAAGAAACAACGATGTATGGTTCATTCTTAGAAGCTAGAAATAAAGAGTTAATGGATAAAGTAAACTTTGTCATTAATGTGGAATCAAGAGGAATGAATGGCGCAGTTTATATGTTTGAGACTTCTAAGAAAAATAATAAAGTCATTGAATTATACAATAAAGCAATTGATCCTGTTTCTTATTCGATTGCCCCTGCAGTTTATTCGGTGATGACAAATTATACTGATTTTACAAGTTTTTTAGAAGTGGGAAAAGCAGGTTTAAATTTTTCAACTTTAAATGATATTAATGACTATCATGTTCCAAGTGATCAATATATGAATGTAAATACAGCTTCTTTACAACATTATGGTAGACAAATATTACCAATTGTTCACGAATATGTTACGCATGCAAAATATGCCCATATGGATTACTTTGAAGCCAATCATGATGCTGTATTCTTTAATTTCTTGCCAGGAATATTTGTATCATATAGTTCGATTTTGGCCATTGTGTTCGCTTTTATTTGTTTAATAGCGATGATTACAATGATTGTACTAAAATGTATAAAAAAAGAATTTTCTTTTAAGAAATTTGGAATTTCAATTGGAATGGTATTAGGTGGGTTAATTGTATCTTTGTTAGTTGGATATGTGATTTCTTTAATTGTAGCACGTCTTGGCGGGTATCCATGGAGTTTAGTTAATGTGCGTTCTCGTCATAGTAATTTAATTTTAGCAGGAACCATCATTGGTGTATTTGCTATTTTATACTTATTGACGAAAAAATATATCAAAAAAGAAAATCAAGAATATATATTAATTGCAAGTGTAGTTGTTCAAAGCGTTTTAGGATTCGTTGTATCCTTGGTGTTATCTGGAGCTTCTTTCTTATTTGCAATACCTACTTTATTAGGCATAATCTATTTATCTTTAAAATGGTATGCAAAACCAAAATTAGGATATCAAATTGTATGTTATTTATCTTTATTTGTTTTAGTTTGTATTTTTGCACCATTAATTGCTTCTTTACAATTTGCTTTAAGTATTGGTGGTTTAGCTGCTTTGGTTGTACTTGCTTATTTACCTTATTCTACTTTATTACCAATGATTCAAGAAGAATTGTTATAAATAGTACAAAAAAAATCACAAGATTTAAACCTTGTGATTTTTTTCATTTATTTTGTTTCTTGATTTTGGGAATCTTCGACGACAATTTCTTCTTTTTCTTCCTCTTTTATTTCTCCACCATTTAATTCGTGAGAACGTTTGAATGCAAATTTAACAAGTACTGGACCAATTAATTCAAAAATGAAGATACCGGCCAATACAACTGTTTGAATGAAAATCCCTTCTGTTTTAGGAAAAGTACTTACACAGGCAAGTACCATACCAATGGCAACACCACCTTGAGGAAGTAAAGCTAAGCCTAAATAATTTTGAACATTTTTAGGTGCTTTTGATAATTTAGCACCAATAAATGCTCCAAAGAATTTACCAATTGCACGACCAATTACATAAATAATTCCAACGATTCCAGCTTTGATTAAGACTTCTAAATGTAATTCTGCACCTGCCAAAGTGAAGAAAGCAATCATAAGAGGAGGTACAAATTTGTCCACTGTTTTTTGTTGTGTTTTAAAGGTATCTTTATTTACAAAGTTTGTAAACACTGCACCCGCAACCATGGGTGTTAAAATAGGAGAAAGACCAAAGAAGTGAGCACCAGTTACACTTAAGAAAACAACACAAATGGCAACAGATAAATAAGCATCATTTCTTTCGTGTTTTTCATAACGTGTAAAAATAAACTTATTGGCTAAAACAATAATAAATCCAAGCGCAGCACCTAAAAGAATTGACAAACCTAACTCTTTTAAAGGATTAAGCAAAGCCGTCGTAACATTAATTTTTCCATTTGCTTCCAATAAAGCAGTTGCTACTGATAAACAAATTCCAAAAATAATGATTCCAACACCATCATCCAATCCAGTTACAGGTACAAGCGTGTCAGCCACTTCCCCTTTTACTTTATATCTTTTAATAATCATCATAATGGGAGCAGGAGCGGTTGCACAAGCAATTGCCCCTAAAGTTAATGCCATCCACAAAGGTTGTTTAAAGATAATTAATAATAAGAAGACAACAAGGACAGTCATTAAAGCTTGCACCATCGTAATGATTAAAATTTGCTTACCTGATTTTTTGTATTTTGGTAACCAAAGTTCAATTCCAATTTGATAAGCAATAAAACCAATTGAAATATCCGATAAAATATTTAATCCTTGAATCGTAGTATCGTCCACTAAATGAAATACAGGACCCGCCAAAACACCAGCGATAATATATCCTGTAACAGCAGGAATGCCGATTTTCTCGGCTAATTTTCCAAGAATCATCCCAGCAATTAATAAAACGGCTAAAAACATAATTGCGTAATAAATATCAAACGTTTTTGTTGATTCAGCTAAATAAAGCCAAAACATAAAAAAACCTCCTTTTTAAAAACCTTTACTATTATAGCACTTTAATTTTTAAATAAAAGAGGTTTATGGTTTATTTTAAGACTTTTTTAAAAAGATTTAAAATGTTTTCGTAGCAAATTTTTTTTATTTCTTCTTCATTAAAGCCTTCTTTTTGAAGTTCATTTACGAGTAAAGAAAGCATGGAACAATCTTTCATTTCTAAATTGTAAGGGATGCCATCAAAATCAGACCCTAACCCTACACAATCAATTCCTCCGATAGAGACGATATGTTTGATATGTTTTACTATATCTTTAACATAACTTTTATGTTCAAAATGTGTATTTTTATCAACTAAAAAATCAGCACAATAATTAACGCCAATGACACATCCTTTTTGAGCCATTTTTAAAATTAAATCATCACTTAGATTACGGCAATGAAAATGAATATTTCGCGCATTAGAATGACTTGCTACGAAAGGTTGTTTGCTGTATTTTAAAACATCATAAGTGCCTTTATCTGATAGATGAGAGACATCAATAATGATTCCAAGCTCATTCATTTTTTCTACCATTTTAATTCCAAAAGGAGTAAGTCCATCTTTTTGATTCGGATGATAAAAATCAGGGTTATCTTTGTTAAATAGAAAGTTTGGATACCCAATTTCATTGTAATAATTCCAAGTTAAAGTAATCATACGAACACCTAAATCATAAAAATATTGCAAGTTTTCTAAATTGTTTTCTATGACTGCACCTTCTTCAATCGTTAAAATAGCTGCGATTTTTCCCTTATCTTGAATTTTTAAAATATCTTGATAAGTAAAAGCTTGTTCAATATCGTTTTCATTTTTCTTAATTTGTTCTTTGAAAATAGTAATCATTTCATTACAAGTTTTAAATAAATTTTGGTTTGAAAAAGGGACAAACATAGCAAAACATTGAGCTAAATAGTTTCCTTTTTTTAATTTTGAAATATCGATAGATAACGCATTTTCTTTTAAAGAAATAGATGAATCTTTATAAATACAAGAAAAAGTATCACA
>ULOH01024096.1_pt1 | contig 10180 bp, 9 predicted proteins | sample 1952421 | NCBI WGS metagenome assembly ULOH01 (sample SAMEA4835599, study PRJEB28245) | human gut metagenome | biome: gut microbiome; material: fecal sample | place: Denmark | collected 2008
ATCATATTAGGCGCGTAGTTGCGGATTTGAGGATGTATTAAAAGACGAGGACAAAAGTACAAAAAAAAATGATGAAGCAGTCTATTATTCGGGAATAATTGCACAATGCTTCTCATAACCGCCAACATAATAGTAAAAAAAACTATACACTCACATAACGATAATGGGAATGCGCTATGGGGCAGACGCACGAGCCCAAAGACGGTGAGAAACAGATACAGTGCATTCTCGCTGGTTGTTACCATGGTTGGATTCAAGCTCATGTACTGTGTCGATTTTATCGCTTTCATGGAAGAACCCGAGAAAACATGGAATGATATTCTTGCAAAAAGAGACGCAAAAAGCGCCGCCACCACCTAATCTTTTCGATTAAGGGGGCTTATTGTTGGAAAAAGAAAGCCCGAAGTCAAATTTACTGGGCTTCGGGCGAGATTTTATGCTATTTTGATTTTTACCGGACAGCAATATTTTCCATAATCATCTGTTTTAATCGTTTCTTCATCAGGTGCAGGCCTGCGGCTACACCCTCTGCTCGGTATTATTGAACTGGAGCATACGTTGGGGCACACTGCGGCGCACGACGTCGGCAATGAGATTGAGCACCGAGTGGCGCACAAAGGCACGCGTGGTAAGCAGCACCACCTCGCGCACAGGTATGGGCAGAGCAAAGGGGCGCACCAGTTCGTGCTGAGCCGGAGAGAGCTGTTCGAGAGCCAGCTCGGGAATGAAGGTGACACCCTGGCCGCCCTCCACCATGCGCATGAAGGTCTCGATACTACCGAGCGAATAGGTCTTCTTGCTGCTGTCGGCCGACTTGAGTTGGCAGAACTTGACCAGCTGGTCGCGGAAGCAGTGACCCTCTTCGAGCAGCCATAGGAACTCGTTGTTCAGGTCGCTGGTCTTGATGGCCTTGTGGGAGAAGAGGGCATCGCCACGCGACACGTAGGCCAGAAACTGCTCATAGAAGAGCGGTGTCTGCACATAGTGGTACATATCGTCGAGGCTCACCAGGATGGCGGCGTCGAGCTCGCCCCGGTTGAGGGCACGCTTGATGTCGGCAGTCTTCATCTCCATCACGCGGATATCGGCCTCGGGGTGCTCGCGCTGCAGACGGGTGAAGAACCGAGGCAGCAGATATGGGGCTATGGTGGGCAGGATACCCAGACTGAAAGTGCCTGCCAGCGACTGGCGCTCTTCGTTCACGATGTCGTGGATGCGGTTGGCTCTCACCAGCACCTTCCATGCCTGCTCTACCACCTTGCGGCCTATCTCGGTGGGTATCACCTGCTGCGACGAGCGCTCAAATATCTTCACGCCCAATTCGGTTTCCAACTTCTGTATCATGGCGCTCAGCGTGGGCTGGGTGACGCCACAATGCTCGGCGGCACGGGCGAAATGGCGAAGCCGATATACCGCCACAATATATTCCATCTGTTGTAATGTCATGGCCTATTTACGCGTTAAAATTATCATTTGTATGGGCAAAGTTAATAAAATAATCAACGGCAGAGCACACTATTATAGATTTTTTCTATGGGCAGATAGAAAAAAACGTTTGGAGGCTGTCGGATATATGGTTAACTTTGCATCCAGAATAACAAACAAAACAGAAATGATTATGAAAGAACTTAAAGGAACCAAAACAGAGAAGAACCTCATGGAGGCTTTCGCAGGTGAGTCTATGGCTCGCAACAAATATACCTATTTCGCATCACGTGCCAAGAAGGACGGCTTCGAGCAGATAGCTGCCATCTTTGAAGAGACAGCTGCCAATGAGAAAGAGCACGCCAAGATGTGGTTCAAGTACCTTGAAGGTGGCGCCGTAAAGGATACCAGAAGCAATCTGAAGGCTGCCGCCGAGGGCGAAAACTACGAGTGGACCGACATGTACGACCGCATGGCACAAGAGGCCGAGGAAGAGGGCTTCACAGAGATAGCTGCCAAGATGCGCGGCGTGGCTGCCATCGAGAAACTCCATGAGGAGCGCTACCGCAAGCTGCTGAAGAACATCGAGGACGCCCTCGTATTCTCACGCGAAGGCGACGCCATCTGGGTATGCCGCAACTGTGGCCACGTGGTAGTGGGCAAGCAGGCTCCCCAGGTATGCCCCGTGTGCAACCATCCGCAGAGCTACTTCGAGCTCAAGGCCGAGAACTATTAAGCAATGGCCCTCTGCCGCAAGGCGAGGCCAAGAGAGGAAGGCCAAATACGCCACAAACGGCGCTAACTGAATAACAACCGCTGCTATGGATAGCTGGTAATTATACGCTTCATTAAGGTATAATCCAAACACTATCTACAGCAGCGGATTTTATTATGCATAGCCCGTCACTATTTCTCTACAGCGGGATATGGGCTATATAGAGAGGTTAGTTTTTTCGTCACCACGAAAGTGAGTTATCCTCCATCTCGTCCTCGTCCGCATAGAACTTAGGCGAGCAAGCAGGCCCGGTTGCGGGGTCTTTGGACATAGACATATCACAGATACAACTCTTGGTTTCCACTATTATCAATTCAGATTTTGGCTTTATATACTTTTCCATAATTACTATGTATTAATAGATTAATAAATGATTTTCTTATTACCACGCACATAAATATGTCCCTTCTGCGGAGTGATGACACGGCGGCCCATAAGATCATACAGCTGATTGTCAGTTTTCTTCTCTACTTCCGTTACACAATCAACACCAGTTGTACCGCCATCATCAAACTGCATCACTAACTGGGGTTCGTTGGTGTTCATAGGAACATTCAAGTAAGCATGATAGGCTCCCACCTTAATGGTATTGTCTTCTGCCACGATATGAAATTTACCATCAGACTGAAGGACATAAGAGCCAGCCGGAGCATAGATATCTTCATATACTCCCTGAAAAAGCGCATTTTCGACTAATGGTTCTTCTCCTTCTTCAAGGGTAAAGGTAAAACCGTAGTAACAAGTACTAAATTCAAAAATATTCGTTCCCTCAACGACATACGCGACTCCGCCTTTCAGTACGCCATTTGTCACTTCAGACAGTACAACCTTTCCATTTGCAATACCCTTTACAGAGTATACACTTATCGAATTGGCATAAGGGACTTTGCTTAGCAATACGTCATTTTTCAGGCATAGAGTTCTATAAGGTCTATATGTATCCCCAAATAATGCCGGTAAATAGGGTTTTAACAGATTAACGGAGACTTCATCCTTAAAATGCCAAGTATCAAATTTGCTTGCATAGAACTCTTTAGGAGTCACATATACAGTCTTTAGATTATTGCAACCTGTGAAACAACCTGCGCCAATCTCATTAAGGCTTGGAGGCATAATAAATGTTTCTAGCGAAGTACAACCTGCAAAACAACTACGCCCGAAACTGGTTATAGTTGATAATGTTAATACTTCTTTCAAAGAAGCACAATGATAAAAGGTATTATCACCTATAGTCGTAGGTTTCTCCGCATGGCCTATCCGCACCTTCTCCAAAGAGGTACAGCCATAAAAAGTTTCGGATAAATTGTCAACACCAAAGGGAACCATGACTTCCCGAAGAGAGGTGCAATTCCGGAAGCAGGCATGATCTATCGTTTCAATATTATCAGGCAAAGATATGCTTATAAGAGAACTACAATTGTAAAATGCACACGTCCCTATAGAGGTCATTTCACCTTTCTTTATATCTACGACCGAAATATCATTGCTCCCAGAAAAAGCTGCTCGTCCAATATATTTAACCGTTTTAGGTATAGCCATTTCTATGATATAGGGCTTTTCAACAAAACCTTCATCAGGAATATCTGTTACACCATTAGGCAACCCAAGATACTCCATATATCTAAAATCGTTAAAGACACTTGCCGAAATGCCCCCAGTGGATAAGACCTCTTCTCCTATTTTATTCTCTTCTGGATTATCAGATATTACTAATTCTGCCTCTGATAAATCCAGTCTTTTTAAGGTACCAGAATTGGGTATATTATTTTCTATTATATGTGATTTGAGCCAAGAGATATCAGAGGCATAAAGTTTTCCTGTAATCTTCAAGTCTGATATTTTCTGAAGTTCGTTATCATAACTCCCATCATTCAACCAACCAGGTCTATAAAGACTAATGGTAACAGGAGATGCATAAACCAGTTTTCCATAGAAACTATATATATGCTCATTTTTACCCCAAATAGCATCATTCTTGTATGCATAGTAATTATGGACTTTAAGACCAAAATCATAATTACTAAAAGCATTGGCATCTATGGCAAAGGGGGTAGATGATTCCACATACACATCGCTAAGTTTGTCTGTATTCTTAAAAGCATCGCGCCCTAACATGGGCTCACCATATATATACACACGTTTAAGATATGGACAGGCTTGAAAAGCCATACGCCCTACCCTGCTTACCGATGGTGGAATGTCTATGACAAGAAGCGACGAGCCTAAAAATGCTCGATTCCCAATTTGTTTTAATGATGCTGGAAGTAGAATACGCTTCAGTCCAGTACACCCCTCAAACATACTCTCAGGAATGGAATTGGCCGAAAGCATCACATCGGTACACTCCTCTCCATCTTGAAAATAGGTATAGGTATTATCCTTGTTGTTATTAGAGAGTTCTATAGTAGCCTCTGATAAATCAACGGTCTTCAAATCATATTTACCACGTAACTGAGAAGCCAAGTAGGAGAGGTCACTGGCATAAACCGCCCCCGTTATTTTTATGTCAGAAAAACCATACCCCGCGTATTTCTTCAAAGTGCCAGGCTGGCTTAAATAAATATTAGTGATTTCTGCTGCCGATGTCACAGCATAACACAATAAGAAACAAACAACCATTGATACCCTCAGTATCGCTTTAGTTGCAACAATAAAACCTTTTTTCATGCTCTTAGCAGTTTTCGCGCCTTCTGTCCCCAAGTTAGCAGTTAGTATAATAAATTCAGTTACGAGCATAAATAAAGCGTGGGAACCACTTGTTGTCCATTCCACGCTCCGAGGCTCTCGCATTGCCTAATCCTGTTGAACAGACAACGTTAGAGCCCACGCCGATATGAATTGCCACAATAGCTACCACGGGCTATATACCTAATAAAACATAGGTATATAACAACCGTAGGCTGCGACATAGTCACACCCTATGAGCATCTACCGTTGGCTATGTTCAAGACAGGATTATGAAATTTGCGAGATTTCAGAGCGTCAAGAACAAAGCGTCAAGTAAACGCTTTAATATATGTCGTGCCTCATTTCCCACCACTTTCCTCCTTGCAAGCAAGGTCCGGCGTGGACTTGAGGCAAAGAACGCATTGGTTGCAGCCCCTTGCATTAACCGCAGTAGCGATATAAGTTGTGGTGACCTCACCAATAATGCCCCAAAATTACGAAAAATATCTAACAACCAAAAAGAAAAGTAAATAAATATTGATATTATACAAGAAAAATACTCCCCAAACAAGATAAGTCTATCACGATGCGCAACTGCACTAACGATAACATATCAGGTACAGCAGATAAAGCAAGAATTATGGTTTACCAATAATGGGATGACCAGTCCGTTACGCTATATGACTCTTTTGACAAGCCGTCGTCTATACACATCATCCCCGCCAGCCCACTCCCCCATCCTACCACACGGAAGAAGGTGGTGATGATGGCTTTGGGAAGTATTTCGTGGTTGGATTTTATTGTTTCGTGGTTTGCTTTTATGATTGCGCGCCACGATTCCTGCATTTCACGCTTTGAGATAAACTTAGGGGTGGTGGCGGAGAAGTTGTGGACATGCGTGGCGGATCGGGGAATGACAGAATGAAGACCGGGAATATCGGCGTAGAGGTCGGGAACTGACGGCTCGAAGACAGGGGCAGACAGGTCTACGGCAGCGGGCATGAAAAAAGCCACTCACGGCATGGGTGAGTGGCTTGATGGGGTGAAACTAAAACAGGGATTATTTGGGATTAACTATCTCGTTGACAGCGTCGCCTATGCAGGCGTTGGGCATCTGGATATGCAGCATCTCGCACACGGTGGGGGCGATATCGACGATGCGGGTAGGTGTGGAGGTCTGTCCGTGGGGTACCTTCCATCCCATAAATACCATGGGGATGTGTGAGTCGTAGGGGTTCCACACGCCGTGGCTGGTGCCGCGGTATTCGGGGGTAACCACGCCATCGACATGATGGGGCTTGGGCACCACAAAGAGGTCGCCGCTGCGCTCGGGGTTCCATCCGTTGACGATGCGCTCGCGGATGAGCTGTGGCAGGCTGGTGTTGACGGCATTGGCATAATCGACTACCATGTGTACCTTGGGGTTGCGGGCCAGGAAGTCGGCAGCCTCTTTCTTCACGGCGTCGAGCTGGAGTCCTGCCTTGGCGATGGCAGCGTGGTCGAGGTAGATGCGGTTGGCATTGGCCATGAGCGCCACGGTCTCGATGCCATACTTGGTGCGGAAAGCCTCGTTGAGCGACTTGATTTCGTTCCATGCGGCATAGCCGTCGGCGGGTATCTTGTGCTCTTTCATCACATTGGCGTTGTGCATGCCACCGTGGTCGGCGGAGAGGAAGAAGAGATAGTTGCCCTTGCCCACCTTCTGGTCGAGATAGGCGAGGAAGTCGGCCAACTCGGCATCGGTACGCATATAGGCAGCCTTATTCTCGGCGCCACGGGTGCCATAGGCATGGCCGATGATATCGGTCGAAGAGATGCTGATGGCGAGCATGTCGGTGACATCGTCCTGACCCAGCTGCTCATTGTCGAGCACGGCTTTGGCCATCTGGAAAGTCTTGGTGACACCCTCGGGGCTGCACTTGATGTCGGTACCAGGCTTCACACGCACGGTCTTGTTGAAGCGGTTGACCCACTCGGGCAGCTTGTCCATATAATAGGAGCTGGAGATGAAGTGTCCTGCCGAGGTGTCCCACCAGTAGGCGGCGTCGGCAGCATGGCCTGCGGGCAGGATGGCTGCGCGGTCCTTGAGCGCAACGCCAAAGACCTTGGCCTTGTAGTCGGTGGCTATCTTGAGCATATCGCCGATGCCTGTGGCAAGGAGGTTGCGAGGCGACATTTTGCCCTCTCTGCTCGACGAGCCCACGCCATGCACGGTGGAGTCGGACACGCAGTACATCTTCTTGCCGGCAATCATAAAATCGTTGCCGGCGATGCCGTTGAGGCCTGGCACCGAGCCGGTATAGATACATGAATGGCCGATGGCAGTAACGGTGGGCACATAGTTGATCATGGTGTTCTCGCAGCTGAAACCTTCGCGCAGCAGGCGCTTGAAGCCGCCTTCGCCAAACTGGTCATTATAATAATAGAGGTAATCCCATCTCATCTGGTCGACCACGAAGCCTACCACGAGCTTGGGCCGCTCTACCTGGGCGAAAGTCGCGGTGCAGGCAATGACCATCATCAAGAAAGAAATCAATCTTTTCATTGTAACTTGTTTTATTGTTTGTTAATTATTTGTAGAGAAAAAGTCCGGCCACATGCCGAAATCGGATACAAAGGTAAGAATAATCAACATATCAGGCCATAGAAATTTGACAAAAAAGGCCCGGTTTCTTTCAAAACCAGGCCTTTTCCACCTAAATTATTATAATTGTAACACCAATGGTGTTTTACCTTTCTTCGCAAGGGGCTTACTTGCCCATGTCGAGGTTGTGACCCAAACTGATGGCCTTAACCAAAGCGACTGCGATAATCATTACAAATCCTAATGTCAACATAATCTTTTTACCTTTCTTTTTTAAGTTGTTAATGTTATCCTTTTGTTATCGAGTGCAAAGTTACGCTGTTTGCGCACACAGTCCAAACAATTCGCACTAAAATGGTATGAAATCCCACTTTTGTTGACCTCGGTCAAAATAAAAATCGAGGACTTGCGTTATATCAATAAAAGGCAATTAATAACTACATAACAACAACTATGATGACGGAAGGATATATCGTAAAGCGCTTCGGCCAACCCGTAAAGCGTTATGTTCAGATTTTGGAGCTCAAGGACGACCCTGAGTCGCTGGCAAGCTATCGTAAAGCTCACTCGCGCGAGGAATTCTGGCCCGAAATCATGCAGGGAATACAGGAAGTAGGCATCCTGGAGATGGAACTATATATTATAGGTACGCGCGAGGTGATGATCGTAGAGACTCCCATCGACTTCGACTGGGACAAGGCTATGGCACGACTTGCCCAGCTGCCCCGCCAGCAGGAATGGGAAAACTTTGTCGGCCGTTTCCAGAAGTGCAAGGAGGGCGATACCTCTGACGAGAAGTGGCAGATGATGGAGCGTTTCTTCTATCTGTACGAAGACTGATGACTGGCAACGGTCGCAGAAACAGCTGCAGAATTAGCGGCATAATGGTTGGAAGAAGTGGGGATAATGATGACAATCCTTACTTTTTTCAACATTTTTCGTAAATTTCATTACAATTTGTGCGGTTTTTAAGTAAAAATGTATAACTTTGCCCAAAAGATTGAGAGAAATTGTATCAAGGTTAACATTTTTACTTAAAACATTAACAGAATGAAAGCTACGGATGTTGTGGAAAATCTTAAGAGAAGATTTCCAAATGAGCCTGAGTATATCCAGGCTGTCAGCCAGGTTTTGGCTACCATTGAGGATGAATACAACAAGCACCCCGAATTTGACAGGGCCAACCTCATCGAGCGCCTTTGTGTTCCGGATCGCATCATCCAGTTCCGCGTAAACTGGGTCGACGACAAAGGCAATGTGCAGACCAACATGGGTTACCGCGTCCAGCACAACAACGCCATCGGCCCCTACAAAGGCGGCATTCGTTTCCACTCATCGGTAAACCAGTCTATTCTCAAGTTTCTTGCTTTTGAGCAGACTTTCAAGAACTCGCTCACTACCCTGCCTATGGGCGGCGGCAAAGGCGGCAGCGACTTCTCGCCCCGCGGCAAGAGCAATGCCGAGGTGATGAGGTTCTGCCAGGCTTTCATGCTCGAACTCTACCGCCACATCGGTCCCGACGAAGACGTTCCGGCAGGTGACATCGGCGTGGGTGGCCGCGAGGTGGGCTATATGTTTGGTATGTACAAGAAGCTCACCCATCAGTTCTGTGGCATCCTCACAGGAAAGGGTCAGGAGTTTGGCGGTTCGCGCATCCGTCCCGAAGCCACGGGCTACGGCAACATCTACTTCCTCGAGAACATGCTGAAGACGCGCAACATAGAGCTCGCCGGCAAGACGGTGCTCGTATCGGGTTCGGGCAACGTGGCACAATATACTATGGAGAAACTGCTCGAGCTCGGCGCCAAGCCCGTCACCTGTTCTGACTCTGACGGATATATCTACGACCCCGACGGAATAGACCGCGAGAAGCTCGACTACATCATGGAACTCAAGAATATAGAGCGTGGCCGCATACGCGAATATGCCGAGAAGTACGGCGTGAAATACGTGGAGGGCGCCAAGCCTTGGTTTGAGAAGGCCGACATCGCCACACCCTGTGCCACCCAGAACGAAATCAACGAAGAGGCTGCGCAGGCACTGGTGGCCAACGGCGTGATAGCCGTAACCGAGGGCGCCAACATGCCCACCACTCCCGAGGCCATCAAGGTGTTCCAGGATGCCAAAATCCTCTACTGCCCCGGCAAGGCAAGCAATGCCGGCGGTGTGGCAGTATCGGGACTGGAGATGACGCAGAACTCGGAGCGTCTGCGCTGGTCGCGCGAGGAGGTGGATGCCAAGCTGCGCGAAATCATGAACGACATCCACGCCAACTGTGTGAAATATGGTACACAGGCCGATGGCTACATCAACTACGTGAAGGGTGCCAACATAGCCGGCTTCCTCAAGGTTGCACGAGCCATGATGGCACAAGGCATAGTCTAAAACAAGATGCGCACCACCTCGTCCATGGGCAGACGCTGCTCCTTGGGCACCGCAAAGTAAAGGTGGCCGTCGCGATAGATAAACGATAACTTCTGGCCAGTGCGCAAGACGGTGACACTGGCAGGCTTACGGGCAGTAATCAGGTTGACCTGGTTGCTGCCCTTTGGCATTACATGGGCATAGAGCGTATCGCTGCCGCGCGAGGTGAGCTTGACGTTGCAGAGCTCGGGGCCGGGCGTGATGCCGGTGCCGAAGATTGACTCGCGACCATACTCCATCCACTGCGACAGACTGTCCATCTTGGCATAGAACTCCCGCGGCATGTCGCCGTCGGGTCGGGGACC
>ULOH01031797.1_pt1 | contig 10148 bp, 9 predicted proteins | sample 1952421 | NCBI WGS metagenome assembly ULOH01 (sample SAMEA4835599, study PRJEB28245) | human gut metagenome | biome: gut microbiome; material: fecal sample | place: Denmark | collected 2008
ATATGTTAAATAAAAAGGTATATCGTGATTTTCGCCCCTATATTGCAAAAAAGTAGTTCCTTTGCACCCGAATTTTTAACAAAACAAAATAAAGACAATGGGAGCATTTTGGATATTCGCAGCAATATTGACATTTGTCTATATCGTCTATTATGCCGTTATAATGGCCATGGACACTGTAGGCGACAAAGGTAAGAAAAAGAAAGACGTAGAGGTGTTTGCCGTTGGCAATTCCTCACAAGAAGCGTTTGTCGAGGAACCAACCTTCATCAAGGAAAAGGAAGCCTTGCCAGACACCTCTTCGGCGAAACAAGAAACCACCCCATCGGAAGCCACCGTCCAAGAGTCTTCCATCTCGCCAGAGGAAAGCGGCGAGGACATAGCCTCCAAGATTATGGCAACGGAAGACTCCGAGCTATATGCCAAGGCTGTGGCAGCCAAGGTTGAGATGGTGAAGGTAGTTGCCGAGAGCGAGGATGAGATAGCAGCCGCAGACTATGACGACAAACGCCTAGCCTTGTTGGTTGCCGAAGGCGATGATATGGCAGAAAGGATGAGCATATGAGAAAGATAATGAAGAAAAGGTATTTTCTAGCCTTTCTATTCACGGCAATATGCCTTACGGCCTCCGCCTCCTGTGGTACAACCGATTACAGCGGAAGCTCAGGAAAGCTCTATGACATGGTAGTATATGTCGTTGCCATGTGCAGTTTGACTGTTCAGCTACTATATGCCATTGCAGCCGTCCTGTCCATCTACAGTGCTACCAGCATCTACATCAAGTTGCAAGCAGGAGAGGAAGGCTTCACCAAGAGTGTGATGGTGCTTGTAGGCAGTTGCCTCTTCATGATAGGTGCAACCATCGTGATGCCAGCATTCTTCGGATTCAACTTTGGTTAAATAGATTATCAATAATAACAATCAAAATAAAAAAGTATTTATGAAAATTAGCATTTTGAAAAACGCAGTAAGCGCAAAGGACTTTGTGTGCTCTGCAACCAAGGGCACAAAGGCTCTAGTTGGCAACCCAAGAATAGCCATGGTGTTCACTCTCCTCTTTGTCTTTACCCTGGGAATGTTTGCCCAGAACACCGCAGGTGACTATTCGGCAGGAACAACAGCCTTGGGAAAGGTGAGCACCGAGATTGCCAAGTATGTTCCAGTAGTGGTGAAGCTCTGCTATGCCATTGCAGGTGTCGTTGCCGTGGTTGGAGCCATCTCCATCTACATTGCCATGAACAATGAGGAGAACGACATCAAGAAGAAGATTATGATGACCGTGGGCGCATGTATCTTCCTTGTGGCAGCTGCCCAGGCATTGCCATTGTTCTTTGGTGTAACCAACTAATCGTCATCAATAAATTATGGCAAATGAGAGTCAAGAGCAATATCCTGACTATCCAGTATTCAAGGGACTCCAAAAGCCCCTTGAATTTATGGGTTTAAGGGGTAGGTACATATATTGGGCTGCAGGAACCGTTGGAGGAGGCATTTTAAGTTTTCTCATCGGTTACGTTGCCTTCGGTTTTCTAGTAGGCCTTGTCTTGATTACATCCATCGTAGGCTTTGGAGGAGCGATGATATTCATCAAGCAGCACAAGGGCTTGCATTCCAAGCACTCACCTGTGGGTGTTTTCATCCTTGCCCATCTTGCGGAACATCAGAAAAGATGAGCAAGTTTATCATTTAATAAATTCATAGATATGATTTTACTTTTCGTTTCGGTCGTTTTCATTTCCATCCTCGTAGGTATGGCTATTTCCGTAGGTGCGTTCGGCACTGGAGGAAAGAGAGCCAAGATCTTCGAGGATATTTATTTCAGCATAGAGGAAGTGGATGGCATCGGCGTGGTATATACCAAGAAAGGCGACTACTCCGCCGTTCTGAAGATGGAGAATCCAGTAAGGAAATATTCCGCCGACACCGATAGCTATTACGAGTTCACATCACTCATGGCGTCAGTGATGCAAGTGCTTGGAGATGGCTATGCCATCCACAAGCAAGACATCTTTGTGCGCAAGCTGTTCGACATGAGCAGCATCAAGGGCAAGAACAAGGATGCCAAGAAGCGTTTCCTCTCAGATGCCTACTTCCGCTTTTTCAACGGAAGAAGCTACACAGAGGCAACCACCTATCTCACCATTACCCAGAAGGGCAAGAGCGGCGGCCTGAAAGCCTACGACAACAACAAGTGGAGAGATTTCAACGTAAAGATACAGAAAGTAGCCGACCGATTGAAGAGTGGTGGAATCACATGCCGCTTCCTTGGCGCAAGGGAGTGTCAGGAGTTTGCCGACCGCTTCTTTGCCGTTGACTTCAAGAATCCTACCACAGGCATGACCGACTTCAAGGTTGACAGTGAAGAAATCGGCATGGGCGACCAACATGTAAAAGTATATAGCCTGCTGGATGTTGACAACGTAGGTTTGCCAGGCATGATACGCCCCTACAGCGACACCGTGGTGAACAACTCGGTGATGCCAGAGGACTTGCTGTCGGAGCTAGACCATATCCCAGGTGTAGATACTGTCATTTACAACCAAGTCATCTTCTTCCCGAACCAAAAGAGGGAGATGGCAAAGCTAGACAAAAAGAAGAACCGTCACGCTTCCATTCCAAACCCATCCAACCTGATAGCCGTAGAGGACATAAAGGCAGTTCAAGACGAGGTGGCAAGAAATGGCAAGCAACTCGTATATGCACACTACAACCTGGTGATAAAGATAGAGGCAGACAAGGACTTCCAGAAAGTCACCAACAACCTAGAGAACATCTTTGCCAAGTATAACATCCATATCTCCAAGAGAGCCTACAACCAGCTGGAGCTGTTTGTGGCGAGCTTCCCTGGCAACTGTTTCCGTCTCAACCAAGACTACGACCAGTTCCTCACCATCTCGGAGGCCGCGCTGTGCCTGATGTACAAGGAACACCAGGCGAAGGGCGACAACTCCCCCTTGAAGTGTTACTATACCGACCGCCAAGGAGTGCCAATGCCAATAGACACGACAGGTAAGGAAGGAAAGGTGAAATACACCAACAACAGTAACTTCTTCGTCCTAGGTCCTTCGGGAAGTGGCAAGAGCTTCTTCATGAACACCGTGATGCGCCAGTATTACGAGCAAGACACGGACATCGTGATAGTAGATACAGGAGATAGTTACGAAGGCTTGTGCAGTTACTTCGAGGGCACCTATATTTCCTATAGCAAGGAAAAGCCAATCTCCATGAACCCTTTCAAGATTACCAAGCTGGAGTATGACCAGAACTTTGGCGAGAAGAAGAACTTCCTGAAGAGTCTCATCTTCCAGATATTCAAGGGAGCGGAGATGCCGTCCAAGATAGAGGACACCATCATCAACCAAACCATCGTGGAGTATTTCGAAGCCTACTTCAATCCGTTCGAAGGCTTTACCGACGAAGAGCGGCAGAAGATGAAGGACACCCTCCTTCTCCAAGACAAGACCAACGGCAAGTATGAGGAGTATGAGCAAGAATTGGAAGAGAAATATGGAGAGGACTTCGACTTTGAATCAGCCACGGCAGAGGCAAAAGATGGCAAAGCCCTCACCAGACAGCAACGCCTGAAGGGGAAGTTGCAAGCAGTCATCGATGACGCTGCATCCACCGAAGGTGAAAAAGAGAATGCCAAGAAGAAACTGATGCTTCTCACCCCGGAGGTGATAGAAAACAACTATCTCATGCGCATCGAGCGCAAGCTGGAAAAGATAGAGAGACAGAAGAAAAAGCTGAAAGTAAAGGAACTCTCCTTCAACACCTACTATGAGTTTGCCTTGGAGCGCATTCCTCAGATACTGCACCAACAACATATCGAGTTCAACATCAATGACTTCGCCGCCATCCTCAAACCTTTCTACAAGGGAGGAGAGCAAGAGTATATCCTGAACAATGACTTGGACAGCAGCCTGTTTGATGAGAAGTTCATCGTTTTCGAGATAGACAAGGTGAAGGACGATCCAGTTCTCTTCCCTATCATCGTGCTCATCATCATGGATGTGTTCACCCAGAAGATGAGAATCAAGAAAGGCAGAAAATGCTTGGTCATCGAGGAAGCATGGAAAGCCATCGCCACCCCAGTGATGGCCAACTATATAAAATACCTCTACAAAACCGCCAGAAAACACTGGGCGATGGTTGGTGTTGTGACACAGGAGATACAAGATATCACCTCCTCCCCTATCGTGAAGGAAGCCATCATCAACAACTCCGACGTGTTCATGTTGCTAGATCAAAGCAAGTTCAAGGACAAGTTCGATGACATCAAGGCCACCCTCGCCCTCACCGACAACGACTGCAAGAAAATCTTCACCATCAACCGTCTGGACAACAAGGAAGGCAGAAGCCCATTCAAGGAAGTATTCCTGAAGAGAGGGCAGAACGGCGAGGTTCTTGGAGTGGAGGAGCCACCGGAGTGCTACATGGCCTATACCACGGAGAAAGCCGAGAAGGAAGCCTTGAAGCTCTACAAGAAGCTCATGGCCACCGACTACCAACATGCCATCGAGCAGTTTGTGAGCGACTGGCACAACAGCGGCATCAAGAAGAGCCTGGAGTTCTCCCAGAAAGTACTGAAGGAAAAGAAAGTGTTTTACTACAAGAACAAGCAATGACAGCCATGCGTAGATTAAGTGCCATAATAACTATGCTGTTGCTAGCCACCTTGCCGATGTTCGCCCTGTCCTATCATGCGGTGAACGTTGACAAGGTGACGGCTGCAGCCATGACCGCAGCTTACGCTTCGGAGGCAGAGATGGAGGCGATGAACACCAGCAACCTGCAAAAGATCGTTGACCATTACAAGAGTGCCACCGTAGCCACTGCGGGAATTTTACTATCCAAGAAGAAGGACAGGGATGCCATGCGTAACCCCGGCCTTTTTGCGTCTGAGGAAAACTACTATTACAAGCGCATCCTCAACCTTGTGAAGAACGGTATCATGCCAAAGTTGATAACCGTAGCCTCCAAGATGGTGAAGCAACCCCAAAATGCCATCTACTGGGGGCCTTACCTGTTCAAGACCACCGAGAACGTGGAACAGCTTTGCAAGCAGTTCGAGCTAGTTTGCACCAATGGCAAGCTTAGTTTCAAGGATGTGACGTTCCTCCTTATCAACGATGACCTGCGAAAGATATTCGACCTAGCACAGATGGGTGCAAACACCAACTGGGGCGACCTGTTGGACAAACTTGGAGACTTTGGCGACGGACTCACGAAAGAGGACATACAGGAAGACTTCAAGAACCTTGGTAGCCTCTTGGCCTCCATTGGTGGAAACACCATCGACAGCAACTTGCAAGAAGGAAGCAAGATAGGCAGGATTTTCCACATGAAGCCCAAGGAGATTGCAGACCTCTACAAAAACTTCAAGGAGCAATACGACAAATACAAGGAAGCAGGAAACGTGGAGAACATCCTGATGCAAGTAATCCAGACCGCCGATGCCGACGGCGTGGCCAGACTTTTCAAGGTTGACGACTACAACATCACAGGCTATATCAGCAACTACATCAAGGAGATGCAGGGACAATATTACACCCAAAGATGGTACATAGCCCAGGTGAACAGTGGCTCGCAAGTCCTCGCCACCTACAAGCCGTCCCCACCTACCAACACCAACAACAACTACAACTGGCCAGGATGGACATTCAAGTGCAACTCCCAAAAGAAGACAGCCCCACCCTATCCAACCCTCACCACCTCGGAATACAATCAGTTAAAGAGCGCAGCCGAGAGTGAGACAGGATGGAATGCGACTAAAAAAGCTGATTACGAGCAAAAGAATCCAGGACATACCATAACCCTCAGCTATCAGACCGTTTCCTATAATTACATCTGGGACAAGAGCGGAGGAACCTTTTCGCATTCCAAGCACGAAAGAGGTAAGCATTTCTGCGTATATATGACAGTTACGGACACTTGGAACATCAAGGATGAGGTGTATGAGGAAATCTTTGATTCCCAGACCATGAACCTGGAAATCTTCAAGAAGAAGATGGAATCTCGCTTGAAATACTACCAAGACCAAGAGGCCGACAAGGAAGGCAGCACCCTCTCCTATAAGCTGTGCTCCGACCCACCAAGATACTATGCCATGGCCGATGAGAAGAAGATGGAAGGCTGCAACTCCGTAAGTTTCACAGCCACCTGTGACGGAGGAGCATCCCTAGGAGAAGGCAGCTTCAACTGGAAGGAGAATGGCAAGCAAGGCAGTTCCCTCAATGAGAAGTCAAAGGAGTTTGCCATGCGCAGCACCCCGGACTCAGAAAATAACAATGTGGATGACCTTCTCACCAAGCAAAAGGAGTATGAGGCACAGATTTCCACCTTGAAGCAACAGATTTCCAGCAACGACAAGAAGCAGCAAGAGCTAATAAAGCAAATTCAGCAAGCCCAGTCGTTGGGCAACCAGGACAAGGTGAAGAGCTTGCGCAGCCAATATGATTCCATCACCAATGAGACGGCAAGCTTGAAGCAACAGCTCAACAATACACAGAAATTCCTCAACGAGTTGAACAACAATGTAAACGAGTATTACGAAGACCTTGCCGACAACTTGGACGGTCCCTACAGAATACCATCCAACATGAAGGAATTGGAAGGCATGTACCAGCTACAATGGACAGACGATGGCAACTGGGTGGAAGGCAGCAGCCAATATATCTTTGTAAGACATGGTTATTGTCCGTCGGTGAAGTCAACGGTGACCTATACAGCCACCCTCACCTTGCAACAGAAACCAAAGTATTTCCTTGGAATCAGAATCCATCGAGCCATATTGTCCGTGGATTTCAAGCTCACTAGCGAGTATTCCAGCGACAATGTCGTGGCAGTCATCAAGCTAGACATGAACAAGAGCGAGAAAGAAAGAGCCGACGAGGTGAATGCCAAGCTGAAGGAATTGATGGAAGACATGCCCAACTGCAGCATCAACATCAAGTACAACTATGCTTCAAAAGCTGATGATGACGAAGACGAAGACGGCATCCATCTGCTATGGGCTAGCGACCGCCTGGATGTAGCAAGAGAAGTTGACTACCAGCTCACTTCCATCTACTCACAGCTTGTCATCTTGGAGAAAGTGATGCAAGACAGAGAAACCATCCTCGACTTCCTGAAGCACAAGATATTCGATGTAGTGAGCAGGGCATCCAGAGGAGCTATCGCCGAGTATGCACTTACAAGATGGGAAGATGCAAGTATGGCGGCAATGAAGAAACAGGCAGGAGTAGAGGACAAGAAAGAGAATACCCCATCCACACAAAAGTCTGACAAAAACGTTTAAGGTCACAATTTGTGATTTTGAAAATGAATATAAATATGGTAGATACAACAGAAAAGATAGAGAACAGCGAACTGGTCACAAATCGTGATCAGTTGGTTGTCGTGGATAACATAGAGTCTCTAATAAAAGTTATTAGAGGACAACAAGTTATGCTTGATAAAGATTTAGCAATGCTATATGGGGTAGAAGCTAAAGTTCTCAATCAGGCTGTTAAACGCAATGTTGAACGCTTTCCTGATGATTTTCGGTTTCAATTGACAAAGAAAGAATGTTTAAGGTCACAAATTGTGACCTTAAACGAAAAACAAGGTCAACATCTCAAATATATGCCGTATGCTTTCACTGAACAAGGTGTGGCAATGCTTAGTAGTGTTCTCCGTTCAAAAACAGCCATTGAGGTCAATATACAAATCATGCGAGCCTTTGTTTCCATGCGTCACTTCATGGTGAATAATGCTTCTGTGTTCAGCCGCTTGGAAACAATAGAATATCACCAGTTGGAAATTTTACAGCATCAACAAGATACAGACAAACACTTGCAAGAATCCGACAAGCGTATAGAAGAAGTGTTCCGTAGATTGGATGAGGGTAACGCAAAACCGAAGCAAGGTGTGTTCTACAATGGGCAAGTTTATGATGCCTATACTTTCGTGTCCGACTTGATTAAGAGTGCGAAGAAACGTATTGTCCTTATCGACAACTATGTTGACGAGACTGTACTGACATTGCTCGATAAAAGAGATAATAACGTGTCTGCAATCATCTACACTCAGCTGATAAGCCGTCAGTTCCAACTCGACATAGACCGCCATAATGCTCAATATGCACCGATTGATGTTGAGACATTCCGTTTGTCGCATGACCGCTTCCTTTGTATAGACGATGATGTATATCACATTGGAGCCTCCATCAAAGACTTAGGTAAAAAGTGGTTTGCCTTTTCCAAGTTAGACATACTATCCCCAGATATGCTCATTGAAAAAATAAAAAGTAACAATTAAAAACGAACGGTATGAGAAAAAAGAACCATAGGTACTATTATATAATAGTGGCATTACTGGCATGGCTTCCAACAAAAAGCCACGCCCAGTTTGGCATCAACGACATGCCATCCATGGAAGCGATGATTTCCAACCACAAGACTGTAAGAACAGCCTTGGATATAAGAATGATAGCTGAGCTAGGAGTAGAACAGGTACATGAAGGCTCGCAGAAAAGCATCGAGGAATATCAGGAATCCAGCAAGAGACTTGACAAATACAAACGCTGCTTTGACATCATCGACCTCATTCTTAATGGAACAGCCACGGCTTTTCATGGAGTAAGAACCTATCAAAGCTGCAGTAGCAACATCAAGAGCTACCTACAGCTTCTGAACGAGTATGAGGAAAAGATACTCTTGAAGGGCAAGGTATGGTCATCGGACACCATCATCTATACAACAAGCAAGCAAACCATAGAGGATATAAAAAGTTCCGCTTCCAGCATCTATAAATCCTATATAGATTTGTCAGCCTACCTCACAGGAACGGCAGAGTGCAAGACAGAATCCATGATGCTCTGCTTGCAATGTATCAATGAGAACATGGATGCCATAGACGCATCAGTCAGAAACGCCTACCTAACCCTTTGGAGCTATATGACCATTCGTCTGGGGTTCTGGAAGAAAGAGATATTCAGAGCCAAGACCATCAGGGAGATGGCATTGGAGGCATATGACACATGGAAGAAATCGCAGTACATTGCCTACAACAACCTTCAAAGCCCTTCCACCGAGAAACATAAGGCTTTGGGAGGAGGGGGCATTCTCGGCGGCAGGTCAAGAGAAGACATTTAGTTCCAATGGATAAAAGGCATATATAAGTATAGGCTTATATAAAACAATAAAGAAACAGACATATAAGTATATAAAAATATAATTATATTAAGCAATAATCAATGAAACATATAAGAATTTTATTTTCATTAGTGGCAATGTTATTCATCTCCACGACATCAAGAGCGCAAGGAGCCGAGGTTACCTATATTCATGAAGATGACATCATGAATCAGTTTACAGTAATGGAAACTGGTGCTGGCAGTCTTAAACCAAGAGAATACTATCAACTTATGCACAAGAGTTACCAAAAAACAGCAGCAGCCACCAACAAGTTGAGTTTTCGCTTGGAAAATCAAGTATTGACCAACAAGGAAGTCCCTTTGGCAGAGAAAGTGGATTCCGACTTGGTAAAGAGAGAGAAGGTAGAAGCCACCAACATCGCCACAAGAATGCCAGGTGCGGGCGATGTCGCCTGGATGATGGAAAAGGGAAAGATAGAGAGCAAGATGAACACCTTCGAAAGCAACATCAACAAGATAGTAAGCTATGGAGGCAGCAGCGATGACTATAAGAACTGGAAAGACATCTACAATTGTCTCGACTGTGCCATCAAGCTCATCAGAAAGTCCTATCTAGACCTAGGCAGTCGAAAGAAGGAATATTTGGCCATCTACCAAGACATAGTGAAGCGCAACCTCTCCCTCACAGGGCAACTAAGATATTGGAAAAGTCTAAAGACTGTCAAACAAGCCCAACAGAAAGCAACGAAAATAGACAGGCAATCAAGCAATACGGTGATAGCAAACAATGCCATGCGAAGATGGCAGAACGCCATGGCCGTGGATGGTTTCTCCAAATAAGCAAACAAATACACCTATATTCGCATAATTATATAACCATATAAAAATATAAGAATATAATTATATAAGAAAATAAAGAAATATAGCAACAAAGAAATAAGGCAATAATACAATAAAGAAACAGAAAAATAAGAATATAAATCAGTCGTTTTACTCAAAAGTACAATAA
>ULOH01024994.1_pt1 | contig 10123 bp, 14 predicted proteins | sample 1952421 | NCBI WGS metagenome assembly ULOH01 (sample SAMEA4835599, study PRJEB28245) | human gut metagenome | biome: gut microbiome; material: fecal sample | place: Denmark | collected 2008
TTCTCCTATTCGTCGTTATCCTGACTTGATTGTTCATCGTTATTTAAGACAATATGCTTTCAATCAAAACTATGAAGTGGATTTAGAATTTTTGATTATGGCAGCAGAAAATTCATCCGTTTGTGAAAGACGAGCTGTGAACTTGGAAAGAGACGTTGAAGACACTAAAAAAGCAGAATTTATGGAAAATTATATTGGATGTGTATATGAAGGAATTATTACAGGCATCCTGGATTTTGGTGCTTTTGTTAAACTCGATAATACATGTGAAGGGCTTATGCGTTTTGAAACCATTCCAAATTATTATTTTAATTCGCAAGCGTTTTCTTTAAGAAATTTAAAAATCGGTCAAAAGGTAAGCGTTAAAGTAATTTCGGTAAATATTAAAAATGGAGAAATCAACTTTGCCTATGTGGATAAAAAGCAATTCGCTTTAAAAAAAGGAGGAAATAAAAAATATGGAAAAGATCATTATCACAAATAAAAAAGCTTCTTTTGATTATTTTTTATTTACAAAGTATGAAGTTGGTATTGCGCTAGTTGGAACAGAAATTAAATCTATTCGTAATCATTCATGTAATTTAAAAGATAGTTATGTCATTATTCGAAATGGCGAAGTATTTATTTTAAATATGAATATAGCTGAATATAGTCATGGCAATTTATTTAATCATGATCCTTTACGAACAAGAAAACTTTTAATGCATAAAAAGGAAATTTTAAAAATGCAATTAAAAATAAAGCAGGAAGGATACACAATCATTCCTACTAAATTATATTTCAATGATAAAGGAAAAGTAAAATTAGAAATTGCTTTGGCAAAAGGCAAGAAAAATTATGATAAGCGTGAATCCATTAAAGAAAAAGATCAAAAAAGAAATATTGAAAAAAATTATAAAAATAGTTAATTTTTCTTTTGCATTTTATGTTCAAAAATATCTAACAAGACATAACATAGTATATATATTCCTAAAATAATCATTAAAGATGGCCAAATCGTTTCAAATAAAATCGATACTTTAACAATGGTCGTATTTGATTCATATTGTTTAAAATGAGTAGGGTAAGATAATACAATGATAACTGCAATACTAACTAAGAGGTTTAAAGCTTTTTTAAACGATTGCATATCAAAAGATTGAAATGTATAATTTTTATCAAATGCATTTTTGATACATATGTAAATTAAAAAAATAAAGAATCCAATGCTTAAAGCTAAAATACTCATACAAAGCATGGAATAAATAGGAGAGTTAGCTAAAGTATTTAAAGCAAAAAATTTACAAGAGTGGAAAATTAAATAAATACCGCAACAACAAATACCACTTAAGTATAAAAATTTAATTGATTTTTGTTTGTTTGCATGATGATTTTGGACAAAAGCTAAACACACAGTAAAAAGGCTTACAAAAATTAAACAGATGGAATAATAAGTGTCACAAGTCTCTGAATAATACGTGATTAGGGTAAGAAAAGTTATTAGACATAATACTACAAAAATATCCAAAAATCGTCTTAAAAAGTTCTTCATTTATATCACCACTTTAATAATAACCTAATTTTATGAAATTTTCTATAAAAAGTCTTCTTTAATTCAGTCTTTATATATAGAGGTGATGAATATGAAATTAACAACAGCTTATTTTTTATTAAAGGAAAAACCAAATTCTAAAATTTTTTACAAAAAGGAAGCGAAACAAACAACTACCTTCTTGACTGAAATTGTCGAAAATTTTCCTTTTAATAAACGTGAAAACGAATTACAAAATATTAAAAAAAATTTAACATTTTCAATTAAAGAAAAAAAATAGGAGGGATAATATGAAAGGGCTTATTTTATTAGCTGATGGTTTTGAAGAAACAGAAGCACTTGTTACAATAGATATATTGAGAAGAGCAAAGATACAAATTGACATGATAAGTATGATGTCTTCTGTGTTTGTCAAAGGAGCTCATCAAATTTTGATTGAGGCAGAATCTTTAATTGATTCCATTTGCTATCAAGACTATGATTTTTTAATTATCCCAGGAGGAAGCGCTGTATTAAAGGAATTAAAAAGAAAAGATATTGTCTATGAAATGATTAAAGACTTTGATAAAAAAGAAAAAGTAATTGCGGCTATATGTGCAGCTCCGATGTTAATTGGAGAAGCGAATTGTTTAAAAAATAGAAAATATATTTGTTTTAAAGGATTTGAAAATGAAATGTATGGAGGAGAGGTTTTAAGTAATCAAAATGTAGTCATTGATCACCATTTAATTACTGCGAAATCAATGTATTATACAATCGATTTTGCTCTTACTATAATAGAAAAATTATTGAATAAAGATATCGCTTTAAAAATTCAAAGAGAAATCATGTCACTATAAAATAAAGATTGATAAATTTATCAAAAATAGCTATAATTTTAAGAGTTGGAGGTGTCGGTATGCAAATTTACATTCTTATCAAATCACTTTTAAAATATGGATTAAAAAATGAATTGATAAGTGAATACGATTATGATTACGTTTTAAATGATTTGTTATTTCATTTAGGTTTAGATGAATACATTGAACCTGACTTGAACACACCTTTAATTGAATCTTTAGATTCAATTTTAGAAGGTATTTTAAATTATGCAATCAATGAAAAAATCATTGAAAATTCGGTTGTTGAAAAAGATTTGTACGATACAAAAATTATGGGATGCTTGACACCATTACCTTCTCAAATTATTTCTAAATTTGAAGAAATTAGAAAAAATAGTTCAGATGATGCTTTACATTATTTTTACCAATTATGTTGTAAAGTAAACTACATTCGAAAATCACGCATTGCAAAAGATATTTTGTTTAAATATGAATATGAAGATGGAGTTTTAGATATATCAATTAATTTATCTAAGCCAGAAAAAGATCCAAATGATATTAAAAAATTGATATCAATAAAAAATAGTGATTATCCAAAATGTATGTTATGTAAAGAAAATATTAATTATGCTGGAAGAATTAATTTTCCAGCTAGACAAAACTTAAGATATATTCCATTAACATTAAATCATAACGCTTTTTATTTACAATATTCTCCATATAGTTATTATAATGAACATGCTATTGTTTTTAGTAAAGAACATAAACCGATGCTTGTTAATATTGAGACAGTTAAAGAACTTTTAGATTTTGTAAAACAATTTCCATCTTATTTTATGGGATCGAATGCAGGATTACCGATTGTTGGAGGATCAATTTTAAATCATCACCATTTTCAAGGTGGAAAAACTACTTTGCCAATGGAAAATGCAAAAGAAGAATTTATTTTTTCACAAAATGATGTTTCTTATTATGCATTATATTGGCCATTGTCTGTTATTCGTTTGAAAAGTAATAAAATAGAAAATTTAATTTTAGAAGCAGATAATGTCTTAAAGAATTGGAAAGTGTATACCAATCCAGATTTATTTATCTTTGCAAAAGATGAAAATGGTGAACATAATGCAGTAACAGTTATTGCAAGAAATAAAAAAGGAACCTATGAATTAGATTTATGTTTAAGAAATAATATTACGACGATTGATCGACCACTTGGTTATTTTCACCCTCGACCTGAATATTTTCATATAAAGAAAGAAAATATTGGATTAATTGAAGTAATGGGTCTTGCTATTTTACCTTCCCGCCTTTTAAAAGAAATGATGGTAGTGAAAAAATATTTATTGAACGAACTTTTAAGTGATAGTGAGTTAGAATCAATGAATCATCATATTGATTGGGCAAGTGATTTAAAAATGAAGAAGAAAATAACTTCACAAAATGTGGAAGAAGTTATAAAAGAAGGAATTGGCGAAGTGTTTTCTCATGTTTTAGAAGATTGTGGTGTATTTAAAAAAGAAAATCGTTCACAATTTATTGAATTGATATTATCAATGAAAAAAGGAGAATAAAGTTATGGAAGAAAAAAAAGTAAATATGGATGATATTAATGTGAAAGTCATTCGCAAATGTGCTAATTGCGGACAAATTTTATCAGATAATGCTTATGATTGTTGGAAATGTTCTTCAACTGATATTGTTGAGGTTGCCGAAGAAGAAACGCAAGAATTAGAAGAAAAAACATTACAAGCTCAATTTGATGAATTAAAAAACGAATTTAAAAAATATAAAACAGTTAGCTATGTAATGATTGGTTTGTTTGCAATTCTTTTATTACTTTATATTATTAAATAAACTGACTTTTGTCAGTTTTTTTAAAAGGTGATAAGATGTCAAAAATTATATTGAATCAGCAAGAATTTGAATATACGATAGAATTTAAAAAAACAAGAATTTTAAAATTGCGTTTTAAAGATGGAAAAATAAATGTAGTTTCGCCTTATTTTATATCTAATTTACAAATTCAAGAATTTATTTTCAGTCATTCTACATTTATTTTAAAACAAGCCAAAAAATATCAACTTTTACAAAATAAATTAGAAATTCATGAATTGGATACAATCACCTTATTAGGTAAAAAATATCAAATTATATTTTCGAATTCACGTTCTATAATAAAAAATCAAATTGTATTTATTCATAGCGAAAAAAAAGATAATATAAGAAAAGAATTGAAACGTTTATTTAAACCTTTTCAAGAAGAAATATTTGTAGAAAAAACAAAATCTTATTTTCAACGAATGTATAATTCAGAAAACGAACCAACGATTAAAATTAAAGATGTAAAATCAAAATGGGGAAGTTATAATCGCTTGAGTCATGAGATTATCTATAGTAGTGAATTAATTTTTAAGCCGATTGAAACTTATGATTATATTGTGGTTCATGAATTAGCACATATATCAGAATTTAATCATTCGAAACAATTTTATGAAGTTGTAAAAATGTATTGTCCTAATTATAAAGAATTAAGAAAAATATTAAAGGATGTGAGTGTATGATTATTACGTCGCTAAATAATAAACAAGTTATGTATGCTTGTTCTTTAAAAGAAAAAAAATATCGAGAAAAAGAGGGAAAATATCTTATTGAAGGGGATCATTTGATTGAAATGGCGAATTTAAATGATATTGAATGTATCTTTACAACAGATACAAATTTTAAGGCTTCTTATCCAATTTATTATGTTTCAGACAAAGTACTTGAAAAAATTTCATTTACAAAATCGCCCCAAAATAAAATTGCCATTATGAGAAAAAAGCAAGATACACTTACATATGATCAATCTAAATATTTACTTTTAGATAATGTGAGTGATCCGGGCAATGTTGGAACTATTATTCGCTCATCACTTGCTTTTGGAATAGATTATGTCGTTTTGTCAAAGGGTAGTGTAGATATATACAATGATAAAGTCATTCGTGGTAGTCAAGGCGCTTTTTTTAAATGTAAAGTAGTTTATGCTGATTTATTAGAAACAATTCATAATTTAAAAAAACAAAATGTGAAAATAATTGCTTCTACTTTAAATAAAAATAGTATTAATTTATTAGATGTAAAAGAAGTAAAAAAATATGCTTTAATAGTGGGCAATGAAGGTTGTGGAGTTTCTAAAGAAGTGATAGAAAGTGCTGATTTTAGTGTAAAAATTGCTCATAGCAAAAATATTGATTCATTAAATGTTTCTGTAGCAACCGCCATTATGTTACATTATTTTGAAAGTATTTAAAATTTCTTGACTTTAAAAGCTTAAAAGGTTAAAATAATAGAGCGTGTGAAATAGCAGCACTTATATACACTTTGTCACATGTCTGCAACATCAATTTTGGATGTGAGTAACTTTGCTGAAATGCGAAAACATTGTGCAGATATCCGAAAGTTTGGAATATAAGCCGGTTGTTGTTTTTTACATAAAACATACAAAGGGAGGAAAAAATTATGTCACGTTACACAGGTTCAACTTGGAAACTTTCTAGAAGATTGAATTATTCAATTTTAGAAACTGGAAAAGAATTAGCTAAACGTCCTTATGGACCAGGACCTCACGGAAAAGATAAAAGAAAAAAAGTATCTGAATACGGAAAACAATTAGCTGAAAAACAAAAAGTTCGTTTCACTTATGGAGTAAGTGAAAGACAATTTAGACGTTTCTTTGAAAAAGCAAAATCATCAAAAGGCGTTACTGGTTATGAATTCTTGAAAATTTTAGAATCACGTCTTGATAATTTAGTTTATCGTATGAGTCTTGCAAGAACAAGAAGACTAGCTCGTCAATTGGTTACACATGGTCACATCTTAGTTGATGGAAAAAAAGTTGATATTCCTTCATACTTAGTAAAACCAGGTCAAGTTATCACAGTAAAAGAATCTTCTCAAAATATATTCCCAATCAAAGACTCTGTTGAATTAATTGGAAATATCATTCCTTCATATGTATCTTTTGATAAAGATCATTTAAAAGGAACTTATGTGAGATATCCAGAACGTAAAGAATTATCTAGCGATATTCATGAAGATTTAATTGTTGAATTCTACAACAAAATGTCTTAATTTTAGTTAAACGACTAAATATAAAGCGCACTTAAGTAAGTGCGTTTTTTTATTGAAAAAATACAATAAAAAAATATAGCTTAAACTATATTTTTTCATTATAATCATTCATTGATTTAGGATGATGTGCAATATGACGTTTATGCTCACTTATTTTGTGTAAATGAAGTAAACGTTCTTTTTTGTGTGAATCAATTTCAATTCCTTGTAAATGTTTATCTAAATCGGCATAGCTTACACCAATTTCATCTTCATCGGTTTGTCCATCATATAATCCAGCAGTCGGAGGACGTTTAATAATATCCTCTAAGATATTTAAACTTTTTGCCACTTCAATTACTTGACCTTTTGTGAGATGAATAATTGGTGCTAAGTCTACACCACCATCGCCATGCTTCGTAAAATATCCTATGTACCATTCATCTGCATTATCGGTTCCTAATACTAAATAGTTTTTAGATTGAGCATACGCATAAAGCGTGACCATTCTTAAACGAACTTTTGTATTCGATTTTGCATCTTTATATGCTTTTTTCTCACTTGTTTGAAAATTGTTTTCAAAACTTTGGATCATAGTTTCATAAGTTGCAGATAAGTCTACAACTTGATAAGGAATGTCAAATTGTTGACATAATTTTTCACCTAGTTCTTGATCAATGCTATGACTATGACAAGGAAGGATAAGACCATAACAATTGTTAGGAAAAGCTTTTTTTGCCAATCCTGCAACTACAGCTGAATCTATTCCTCCTGATATTCCAATAATTACACCATCTGCATGAGCTTCTTTTACTTTTTCTTGCATCCATTTAATTAAATAATCTAAATAATCTTGCATATTATCACCTTTTTTTATTCAAAATATTCAAATTCGTATTCCACTACTTTAACAGTATCCCCATCTTGGATTCCTGCTTCTTTAAGTTTTTCTTCAACGCCGTTATAGCGAAGAATACGAATGAATTTTAAAATTCCAGCATCGGTTGTTAAGTTACTTCTACGATATAAGGATTCAACAGGTTTTCCATAAACTAAATAAATTCCATCTTCTTTTTTAACTTGACAAAATTCTTCTTCCACATATTCATAAACTTTATAATCTTCTTTATCAATAAATAATGGAAATTTAGGAGTTTTGTCGAGCAATTCAACAATTTTTAACATTAATGGTTTTACATTTTGATGAGCGATAGCACTAATTTCAAAAATGGGTAAATCATCTTCTAATTTTTCTTTAAATTCTTCTAAAAACAATTGTGCTTCATCTTGATCCATTTTATTAGCTACAATAATTTGTGGACGAGATAGTAATTCTTTATTATAACTAGCTAATTCATTTTTAATTGTTAGGTAATCTTGATAAGGATCGCGTCCATCTGTAGCGGCCATATCAATGACATGTACAATTACACGACATCGTTCGATGTGACGTAAAAATTGAAATCCTAATCCTTTGCCTTGACTTGCGCCTTCAATTAAACCTGGCAAGTCCGCCATTACAAAACTTTTATCAGCCGCTTTTACTACTCCCAAATTAGGGGATAATGTTGTAAAGTGATAAGCAGCAATTTCTGGTTTCGCCGCTGATACAACTGATAAAAGCGTTGATTTTCCAACGGAAGGAAAGCCAACAAGTCCTACATCCGCTAATAATTTTAATTCTAATCGAATTTTTAAACGTTCTCCTGGTTCACCATTTTCAGCAATTTCTGGAACTTGATACTTAGCTGTTACAAAGTGGCAATTTCCTCTGCCACCACGACCACCTTTTGCAACAACGACTTCTTGATTGTTTTCATTTATATCAGCAATGACATAATTATTTGTTTCATCATAAATAATTGTACCTAATGGAACTTTAACATAAATGTCTGAACCTTTTTTTCCATAACATTGTTTTCCCATTCCATTTTCGCCATTTTGAGCTATGATTTTTTTTGTATATTTAAATTCTAAAAGCGTATTGACAGAAGTGCTTCCAACAAAAATAACACTTCCACCACGTCCTCCATCCCCACCGGATGGCCCGCCTTTGTCAACATATTTTTCTCGTCTAAATGCAACCATGCCATTTCCGCCATCTCCTGCGATGACATCAATAACTACTTTATCGATAAACATTTTGTTCACCTCTCTTTTAAACTAAAAAAAGCCCATAATATGGGCTTTTGATATACATTTATTACTTATGCAGCTTTTGGATAGCAAGAAACTTGTTTTCTATCTTTGCCAACACGTTCGTATTTTACTACGCCATCAATTGTAGTAAATAAAGTGTCATCTCCACCCTTTAAAACATTTTTTCCAGGATACACTTTAGTTCCTCTTTGACGGTATAAAATTGAACCAGCTGTAGCAAATTGACCATCTGCAACTTTAGCGCCTAAACGTTTTGAGTGAGAATCTCTACCATTTTTTGTAGAACCTACCCCTTTTTTAGATGCGAATAATTGTAAATTTAATTTCAATAGCATTATGAGACACCTCCATGAGTTTGTTTTATTTTTATGTATTGTCCATATGATTCTTCCATTGTTTGTAATTGAATGAGCATCATTTGTAGCATAATTTGAATTTCTTTGGAAGAGGTGAGAACTTGAATGTTTGTATAACCCTCTTTTATTTGAAAAGCAATAGCATCTTTTTTTATAGAATCAATTGCATTAATGGAACCATAGACAATTGCGCTTACTCCAGCACATACAATATCTTTTCCGTGAATATTTTGATTTGCATGTCCTTCGATAAGAATTGATTGAATATCATGTTCTATAAATGTAACATTTACAGAGATCATATTTTAACCTTCGATGTTTGTAATTTCAACTTGTGTATAAGGTTGACGATGACCTTTTAAAATATGATAGTTTGATTTTGATTTGTATTTGAAAACAAGAACTTTTTTTGCTTTTCCATTTTTAACAACTTTAGCAGTTACTTTTGCTCCTTTTACAAAAGGAGTTCCAACTTTAACCTTTCCGTTTTCTCCTACTAATAAAACTTCTTCAAAAACTACTTCATTTCCAGCTTCAACATTGCTAAGTTTTTCAACAAATAATTTGTCACCAACTTCGGCTTTTAATTGTTTGCCGCCAGTTTTAAAAATCGCATACATAATTTTACACCTCCATATATTTTTTGCTTTTTGACTCGCCATCAAGGTGGATTTTGTTCACTTTATAACCTTTTTTGTGCGGTTGTACCTCAAAGCCAAGGTGCAACATAATGATTTTAGCAAAAAAGAGTTAAATAGTCAACTCTTTTTATGTGTTTATATATTTATAATATATATTATTTATTTTTTTGCTGACTTAATAATTTTAAAGCGATTTTTTTATCATCTAATAATTGGTCATTTTCGATTTTATAATTATTGCACTCTTTATACATTAAATAATTATTTAAAACTTTAAATTTTTTATGTTTTTTATTAAAAGTTTTAGAAAGCAAAAACTTTTTATATAATAAAGGAATTTCTTTAATGAATTGAAATTGCATAAAAAATAAAAATAGTGTAATAACAATTTGTGGATTATAAAAATTGTATACTAAAAGGGCAGCAAAAAAAAATAAAGAAATAAATAGTGAAATAATTAAAGATTTTTTATAAGGAAGAAGATAATGGGTAAAACAATTCAATACCCTAAATCCATCTAGTGGA